>OOCH01000733.1_pt1 | contig 30703 bp, 38 predicted proteins | sample 1671641 | NCBI WGS metagenome assembly OOCH01 (sample SAMN06348177, study PRJEB24527) | human gut metagenome | biome: human gut; feature: ankylosing spondylitis patient; material: feces | host: Homo sapiens | place: China | collected 2015-10
CCTTTTCCCAGTCCACAAGGGTCTTGTAGCCCTTGATGATGCCCTGCGCCCGGGCCAGGTCGATCATGGCCGCCACCTCGGCGGGGGATTTATTCAGCATCGTGGCAATGTCCTCGATGGGCAGCCGCGCATTGTCTTCCAGAATCTTCAAAAGCTGTTCCATAATAGTTACTCCTTCTCATCCCGATGGGAAAATTCGCGGAAATTATCTATAAGTATAGCACAAGCCGGAAAAGATTGCATCCGCTTTTTTGATAGAATGTCTTTTTCCGCCGTTGTCTGCTCTTTTTTACAAAAAGTGTGTTCAAAATTTGCCAAATCTGCTATACTGGGGTGGTAAGGGTGTGCCGGAACATTCGCGGCACCATTCACGAACTGGAAAACGAGGGTGGAAACGATGAAAGCATTCATTACCGTCATTGGTCACGATACCGTGGGCGTGGTCGCCAAAGTCGCCGGTCTGTGCACCGAACTGAACATCAACATCGAGGACGTGACCCAGAGCATCCTGCAGGGCATGTTCGCCATGATCATGCTGGTGGATATCAGCAATTGCAACGTCAGCCACGAGGAGCTGCACAAGCGCACCGACGCGCTGGCCGCCGAGATGGGCATGCAGATCAACGTGACCCGTCAGGAAGTTTTTGACGCCATGCACACCATCTGATGGAGGGAGTACACTGCAATGAGTATGTTTAACACCGGTGACATCCTCGAGACCATCGAGATGTTCACCCAGGACAATCTGGACGTGCGCACCGTCACCATGGGCATCAGCCTGCTGGACTGCATCGACCCGGACCCGAAGAAGGCCTGCGAGAACATCTACAACAAGATCACCACCAAGGCCGCAAACCTCGTGCCCGCTGTGGAGCACATCAGCGCCGAGTACGGCATCCCCATCATCAACAAGCGCATCAGCGTGACCCCCATCGCCATGCTGCTGGGTGCCTGCCCGGACGCCGACCCCGTGGACTTTGCCAAGACCCTGGACGCCGCCGGTAAAAAGGTGGGCGTCAACTTCGTGGGCGGCTACAGTGCCCTCGTGCACAAGGGCTTCTCGGCCGGTGACCGCCGCCTGATCGAGTCCATTCCCCGCGCCCTGGCCGAGACCGACATCGTGTGCAGCTCGGTGAACATCGGTGCCACCAAGGCGGGCCTGAACATGGATGCCGTCAAGCTCATGGGCGAGGCCGTCAAGAAGGCCAGCGAGCTCACCGCGGACCGTCAGTGCATCGGCGCGGCAAAGCTTGTCGTGTTCTGCAACGCGCCGGAAGATAACCCCTTCATGGCCGGTGCATTCCATGGCCCCGGCGAGCCGGACTGCGAGATCCACGTCGGCGTTTCCGGCCCCGGTGCCGTGCGTGCCGCCCTGGCCCGCCTGCCGAAAGACGCCCCCATCGACGAGGTGGCAGAGCTGGTCAAGCGCACTGCCTTCAAGATCACCCGCGTGGGCCAGCTGGTGGCAAACCTTGCTTCGCAGGCGCTGGGCGTGCCCGCCGGCATCATCGACCTTTCGCTGGCCCCCACCCCGGCCATCGGCGACAGTGTGGCCAACATTCTGGAAGAAATGGGCCTTGAGACCTGCGGCTGCTGCGGCACCACCGCCTGCCTTGCCCTGCTGAACGATGCCGTGAAGAAGGGCGGCGTGATGGCCTCCAACCACGTCGGCGGCCTGTCCGGTGCCTTCATCCCGGTCAGCGAGGACGCGGGCATGATCCACGCCGCCGAGACCGGCTGCCTGACCATTGAAAAGCTGGAAGCCATGACCGCCGTCTGCTCGGTGGGCATTGATATGGTCATTATCCCCGGCGACACCAGCCCCACCGTCATCAGTGCCCTCATCGCCGACGAAGCTGCCATTGGCATGGTGAACAGCAAGACCACCGCCGTGCGCGTCATCCCGGCCATCGGCCGCAAGGCAGGCGAGGTGCTGGACTTCGGCGGCCTGCTGGGCTATGGCCCCATCATGGCCGTGAACCAGCACGACCCCTCGGTGTTCATCAACCGCGGCGGCCGTCTGCCTGCCCCCATGCAGTCGCTGAAGAACTGAGCGAATAAAACACTTTCAACAGGCCCATCCTCTGGATGATATTTCCAGAAGAAGGGTCTGTTTTTATGTTATCCAGAACACTCCCCCGCCGCCAGATGGCGCTGCTCTGCCTTGGTCTGCTTCTTTCCCTTGCCCTGTGCGGTGCGCTGCAGGCCGCCGCGTGGGCCCGCACCCAGCGGGACACCGGGGCACTGCTTTGCGCCGACACTTTGCGGCTGCACATCCGGGCCGGGAGCGATTCCGTGGCCGACCAGAGCGCCAAACTCCATGTGCGGGACTCAGTGCTGGCCTACCTGGATGCCGCCTGTCCGGCTCAGAGCAAACCCGAAGCCCTCACTTGGGCGGCACAGCATCTGTTCGAGCTGCAGCTCACGGCCCGGCACGCGCTGGCAAAGCTGGGCATCCGCACGCCGGTGCGGGTGCAGCTGGTGAACATGTATTTCCCCACCCGGCGCTATGGCTCCGGCACGCTTCCCGCCGGGCGGTACGACGCGGTGCGCATCGAGCTCGGCACCGGCGCTGGCCGTAACTGGTGGTGCGTGCTCTACCCGGGCCTGTGCCGCGCCGCCTGCGGCGGGTATGCCCTGCCTGCCGAAAACGACCTTGTGTGCGGGGAGTACATCCTGCGCTTCAAAGTGGTGGAGTGGGTGCAGCAGCGCACCGCCCGCCGGGAGGATGTGGTGCTTGTGGGGTAACGCCCGGCACTTTTTCCGCATAGCATGTGGCGAAAGGAGCGTGTGATCATTATGGCGATCCCTGCTTATTATTCCCTCATCCAGCGCGGCTCCTCCGGGCCGGACGTAGCTCTTGTGCAGACATGGCTCAACGGTGTGCGCGATGCCTGCACATGGTACGGCGAGCTGAAGGCCGACGGAAAATTCGGCGTTTCCACCGAGAACGCCGTGAAGGAGTTCCAGCTGAAAAACAAGATGAACGTGGACGGCAAGGTGGGCGCGAACACCTGGAACGTGCTCTACACCCGCTACACGGCCAAGCACGGCCTGCATGTGCCCTACCCCGGCATCGCCCTGCGCAGCGGCAGTGCGGGCGGCACGGTGCGGCTGGTGCAGCAGAAGCTCAACTCGCTGGGTGAGCGGCTGACCGCGGACGGCAAGTTTGGGGCCGCCACGGCCGCTGCCGTGCAGCGGTTCCAGCGGCGCAACGGCCTGACCGCCGACGGCATCGTGGGCCAGGGCACCTGGGAGAAGATGTTCTAAAAAACGGCCTCGCCCTCTCAGTCAAACCCGGAAACGTATCGTTCTGGTGTAGGGAACGCATTTATGCGTTCCGCTTGTTTCCCGGCAGATATTTCTTGCCTGCGGAGCGGATAAATCCGCTCCCTACGGATGCACCAGAAGCTTCGTCGTGACGGCAGAGAGGGCGAGCCACTTTATCGCGTCTGTGAGACTTCCCGTCCTGCAGACGCTTTTTCTATTCTTGCCCTCAAAACCACACTTGCTGTATAATAAAGCAAACCCTTTTGAAAGGCGGTGTTCCTGTTTGCGTTTTCTGCATTTATCCGATCTGCACCTCGGCAAGCGGGTGTGCGAGTTCTCCATGCTGGAGGACCAGCGGTATATCCTGGAAGAAATCCTGTCCCTGCTGGACCAAACGCCCGTGGACGGCGTGCTGCTGGCGGGCGACCTCTACGATAAGCCCGTGCCTCCCGCCGAGGCCGTGCGTCTGCTGGACTGGTTTTTGACCCAGCTGGCGGCGCGCAAGCTTCCGGTATTCGCCATCAGCGGCAACCACGACTCGGCGGACCGCATCGCCTTTGGTTCGGCCCTGCTGGAACCCAGCCGCGTCTACGTCAGTCCGGTATTTTCCGGCGCGCCGCAACCCATCCCGCTGCAGGATGCCCACGGCACCGTGGATGTGTATCTGCTGCCCTTTTTGAAGCCCGCCATGGTACGGCATGTCTGGCCGGACGAGCCCATGGAAAGCTACAACGACGCCCTTGCCTGCGTGCTGCGGCACTGCGAGTTGGCCCCCGCCCACCGCAGCGTGCTGGTGGCCCACCAGTTCGTGGCCGGGGCTGCCTGCTGCGAGAGCGAGGAAGTGTCGGTGGGCGGTGTGGACAGCGTAGACGCCAGCCTTTTTGACAGCTTTGATTATGTGGCGCTGGGCCACCTGCACAGCCCCCAGAAGGTGGGCCGGGACACGGTGCGCTACTGCGGCACGCCGCTGAAGTACTCCTTCTCGGAAGCCTCCCAGCACAAGAGCGCTACGTTCGTGGAACTGGGCACAAAGGGCGAAGTGACCATCACCACGGCCCCGCTGACGCCGAAGCACGACCTGCGGGAAGTGCGCGGCAGCTACATGGAGCTGACCGACCGCCGCAATTACGCGGACACCGCCGTGGACGACTACCTGCACATCACCCTCACCGACGAGCAGGACGTGCCGGACGCACTGGCCCGCCTGCGGGTGGTCTACCCGAACCTGATGCGGCTGGACTACGACAACCTCCGCACCCGGGAAGACCGGGAAGTGACCGCCCCGGAGCGCACCGAGAATATCACCCCGCTGGAACATTTTGCCGCCTTTTACGAATTGCAGAACAACCAGCCGCTAACCGACGAGCAGGCGGCCTTCTGCCAGCAGCTCATTGAGGACATCTGGAAGGAGGGCGAGGACGCATGAGGCCCTTAAAGCTCACTCTCTCGGCCTTTGGCCCCTATGCGGGCGAAACGGTGCTGGAACTGGAAAAACTGGGCAGGGGCGGACTGTACCTCGTCACCGGCGACACCGGCGCGGGCAAGACCACCCTGTTTGACGCCATTACATACGCTTTGTACGACCATTCCAGCGGCGGCGTGCGCGAGGGGGCCATGCTGCGCTGCAAGTACGCCGACCCTAGAACGCCCACCTTTGTGGAACTGGAATTTGAGGTGAACGGCCAGCGCTATACCGTGCGCCGCAACCCGGAGTACACCCGCCCCAAGGTGCGCGGCGAGGGCTTTACCGCCGAGAAGGCCGACGCCACCCTCACCTACGCCGACGGCCGCCCGCCGGTGACCAAAGCAAAAGACGTGACCGCCGCCGTGCAGGAGATCATCGGGCTGGACTACAGCCAGTTTTCGCAGATCGCCATGATCGCGCAGGGGCAGTTCACAAAGCTGCTCAACGTCTCCACCGAGGAGCGCATCCGCATCTTCCGCAAGCTGTTCCGCACCCAGCGCTACGCCCGGCTGCAGGACCGCTTGCAGGAGGAGGCCTCCCGCCTGAACCAGCAGCGCACCGCGCAGAACGCAAAGCTCGACAGCCTGCTTTCCGGCGTGCAGTATGCCCCCGACGACCCGGACGCTGCTACCCTTGCCGCACTCAGCGCCCAGACCGAACCGGAAACCACGCTGGCTCTGCTGGACGCCCTGCTGGCCCGGCAGACCGCCGCGCAGGAGACGGCCGCTGCCGCCCTGAAACAGACGGAAGCCCAGCTGGACGGCCTGCAGCAGCAATTGGGTGCCGCCCGGCAGGCCGCACAGCTGGCCGCGCAGCTGATGGAAAAGCAGGCAGCCCTTGCCGCAGCCTTGCCCGCACTGGAAGCCGCTCGGGCCGAAAGCGCCCGCCACGCAGGCGATGCCGCCCAGCTGGATGCGCTGGCCGGGCAGGTCACGCAGGCAAAGGCGGCTTTGAGCGCCTACGACACGCTGGACGCCTTGTGCCGTGAGCAGAAACAGGCCGCCGACGCTGCCCAGCTGGCCCGGGCACAGGCCGCGAAAAAGCGTGCCCAGCTGGAAACTCTGGCGGCGCAGCTCACAGCCGACGAGCAGGCCCTTGCCGCACTGGAAGCCGCGCCCACCCAAAAGCTGGCGCTGGAGACACAGGAAAAAGAGCTGGCCCAGCGCGGCGAAGCGCTTGCCACGCTACAGAGCCGTCTTGCCGCCTGCCAGAAACTGGCCCAGAAAGCCCGCCGCGCACAGGAAGCCTACCGCACCGCTGCCGAAGCGAAAGCGCAGGCCCATGCCCGCCGGGATGCACTGGACAAGGCTTTTCTGGACGCACAGGCGGGCGTGCTGGCCCGGGAGCTGACCGAGGGTGCCCCCTGCCCGGTGTGCGGCAGCACCCATCACCCGGCCAAAGCCCAGCTGCCCCGCACGGCCCCCACCCAGGCGCAGGTGGACGCCGCCAAACAGGAAGCCGACACGGCTGATGCTCTGGCCCAGACCGCCAGCACCGCCGCCCAGAGCGCCAACGCTGCCGCCGACGAAGCCCGCCGCTCCCTGCGCCGGGACGCCGAAAGCCTGCTGCCCCAGCGGTTCACCGCGCCGGACGGCCCGGTGCAGCTGACCTTTGCCCTGATGACCACCGTGCTGGCCGAGGAGGCGGACGCCCTGCACACGGCACAGGCCGGATGCACCGCCGCCCTCCGGCAGGCGGAAGCCGACTGCGCCCGCCGCACCGCGCTGGATGCCGACCGGCAGGCCAGGACCCGCCAGCGCCCGGCGCTGGAACAGGCCGCGTCCGACGCCGACCGCACCGCTGCAGCCCAGTCTGCCCGGGCCGACGCGCTGGAACGGCAGATCACCGACCAGCGGGCTGCCCTGCCCTGCCCCCAGCGTGCCGACGCACAGGCCGCTTTGGACGCGCTGGAAGCGAAGCGCCGTACCTTCCGCACCGGCATGGAACAGGCGGAAGCCGCCCTCCGGCGGGCCCAGCAGACCCACGCTGCCGCCAAAGCCGCCGTGGACGCTCTGCTTGCCCAGCAGACCGCTGCCGCCAAAGCCGTGCCGGAACAGCCGCTTGAAGTTCTGCAGGCCCGGCAGGCCGAGCTTTCTGCGGCCCGCACCGCCCTGCGGGAGCAGGCCCAGCAATTGGCCGCACAGCTTTTGCCGAACCGCACCGCCGCTGAAAACTACCGCGCCGCTGCTGCCGCCCGCGCGGCACTGGAACAGCGCTGGCAGTGGGTGAGCGCCCTTGCCGCCACGGCAGGCGGCACCCTGACCAGCAAACAAAAAATCAAACTGGAAGCCTACATCCAGATGAACTACCTCGACCGCATCCTGCGCCACGCCAACACCCGCCTGATGCAGATGACCGCCGGGCAGTACGAGCTGGAGCGCATCGGGGCCGAGAACCAGCGCAGCCAGTCCGGCCTTGACCTCGGCGTCATCGACCACTACAACGGCACCCGCCGCAGCGTGAAGACCCTTTCCGGCGGCGAGAGCTTCAAGGCGTCGCTGGCGCTGGCGCTGGGCCTTTCGGACGAGGTGCAGAGCGCGGCGGGCGGCATCCGGCTGGACACCCTCTTTTTGGACGAAGGCTTCGGCAGCCTGGACGACGAATCTTTGGAGCAGGCCATGCGGGTGCTGGCAGGCCTCACCGAGGGCGACCGCCTGGTGGGCATCATCTCCCATGTGGGGGCGCTGAAAGACCGCATCGACCGGCAGGTGGTGGTGCGCAAAGGGCGCACCGGCGGCTCGACGGTGGAGTTGGTGGTGTAACCGCCTTCACCCTCTCCGTCACCTTCGGTGCCACCTCTCCCAAAGGGAGAGGCAAGAAACGTTCCCTCAATGCCCTTGGCTCTCCCCTTGGGAGAGCTGGCAAACCCAAAGGGTTTGACTGAGAGGGCGAGCCTTTTCCTGCCGGAGAAAGCTACCGGCACACCGCCCTCCTGCAACATAAATTTCCGCACCCCCGGGCATCCTATCCCCGGAGGTGATTTTATGAGTTCCCTTACGCCATTCATCCGCCATCAGATGGAGGACCTGCCCGGGCCTTCTGCGGCCCCGGAGAACAGCTGCAGCCGGTGCAGCCCGCCGCTGGGCAAAGTGCCGGATGCCCCGAACGAGCAGAACAAGCCCGACAGCCCGGATATCCTGCTGCCCGGCGACCCCACTGCCCCCGGCACACAGGTGCCGCCCCACATCGAGACCCCCGGCCAGACGCCCCACCCGGGCACGAACAGCGCCCCGCAAAGCGTGCCCATGACCGACGGCACCCCTGCCGCCTGCTACCAGAAAAACGCCCGGGAATATCTCTCCGGGGACGTGCAGGCCAGCGTGATGGCCCACTATGCGCCCGGCCTGTTCAGCACCGAACAGCACACCCACTCGGCCCACCCCGCCCCGGACGACGACACCGCCAGTGTGCTGGACCTCGTGGACTGGCGGGAAGAATCCCCCTACGGCTAAGACTTAAAAATTTTTCAAATTATTTTCGCCGAACCTGTTGAAATCTTCGTCCACTTCCCTTATTATGGTAGCAAACAAAGATAAAGGCAGGTTTTGCATCATGGCAGAGATCAAATATGAAGTCGTCCAGCGCATCGCAGTGCTCTCCGAGCGCCCCCGCGGCTGGGAGCGTCAGCTCAACCTCATCAGCTGGAACGACGGCGAGCCCAAGTACGACATCCGCGACTGGTCCCCGGACGGCACCCGCATGGGCAAGGGCATCTCCCTGAGCCACGACGAGATGGCCATCCTCAAGGGCCTTCTGGACGATCTGGAGCTGTGAGCATGGGCGACCGCGAAGAATTTTTGCAGATCTGGCAGCAGCATGTCTCCCGCCCCGGCAGCGAAAAGCTGCTGGACTGGCTGGACCACAAGACCGATTTCTTCACCGCGCCTGCCTCCACCCGGTTCCACGGTGCCTGTGAGGGCGGGCTGTGTATGCACAGCCTGAACGTCTACCACGCTTTGCACGACACCTTTTTCACCGAGGGCGACAGTGAGGAGACCTTCGCCATCTGCGCGCTGCTGCACGATCTGTGCAAGGCCAACTATTATAAGGCCGGTACCCGCAACGTGAAAAACGACGTGACCGGCCAGTGGGAAAAGGTGCCCAGCTACAGCGTGGAGGACCTGTTCCCCTACGGCCACGGCGAGAAAAGCGTCTTCCTCATCGAGCGTTTCATGAAGCTGCGCATCGAGGAAGCCGTTGCCATCCGCTGGCACATGGGCGGCTTTGACGACGCGGCCCGGGGCGGCTGCTTTGCCATCTCGGAAGCCTACGACAAGTATCCGCTGGCCGTCAAGCTGCACATCGCCGACCTCGAAGCCACCTATCTCATGGAGCACCGCACCAGCGCTGTGCGCTGAAGTTTCTGCATCCGCAATGATCCGGCTCTGCTGTTCCGAAGGGAACGGCAGGGCCTTTTTTGTATTCCGGAAAAAATTTTGCAAAAAGCTCTTGACTTGGAGCAAACTCCAGGTTCTATACTCGTCTCGTGCAAAGGAGGCTGTGCCGCATGACCATCAAAGAAGTATCGGAAAAATACCATATTTCGCAGGATACCCTGCGATTTGTCATGGCAAACTGCTTTTGGAGTATACCATACTTTTCACCCGAGGGAAAGATGCAAAAACGCCCCCTGCAGGCATTTTGTGCGCGCAGAGGGCGTTCCGTTTTTCTTGTGGTTACTGCACCTGGGTCTTGATCTCCACGGTGCGGCCGCCGAGGTTCTCGTAAATGCGGTGGGAGACCGACAGCACCGTGCGGCCCGCCGAAGCACGGCGCAGCGCTTCCAGCACCCGGGCTTCGGTCTCGGCGTCGAGGTTCGCGGTGATCTCATCCAACAGCAGCACCGCCGGGTCGGCAGCGGCGGCGCGGGCGATGGACAGCAGCTGCCACTCGCCCTGCGAGAACATGCCGTCGGTGCATACGGTGTCGTAGCCCTCCGGCAGGGTCTGGATCGCCGCGTCGATACCGGCCAGCCTGGCGGCCTCCCGCGCCATTTCCCGGGTGATGGCCGGGTCGTTCAGGGTGATCTGTTCCAGCACTGTGCCCGGCACCCGGGAGAAATGCTGCTCCACGCAGCCGATGCAGGTGCGGCGCTCGCGGTCGGTGATGTTCGCCACATCCACCCCGCCGATGGTCACCCTGCCCGCTTCGGGCCGGTACAGGCCCAGCAGCAGCTTGAACACGGTGCTCTTGCCCGCGCCGGTGCGGCCCACCAGCGTGATCTGCTCGCCCTGCTTCACGGTCATGGAGAAATCGTTCAGGACATGCTTTTCGCCGTAGCCGACATGCTTTTCGCCGTAGCCGAAGGTCACATGACAAAGCTCCACGTCGCCCCGGGCGGCGTCCTTCCGCTCCGGGGGGATGGCGCGCTCGGGCTGGCTGAGGAAAGCGTCGATGCGCTTGACGCCTGCCATGGCAGACTGGATGGTCTGGATCTCCATGCCAAGGCTCTCAATGGGGGCAAAGATGCGGGAGATATAGTTGATGACGGCCACCGAGGTGCCCACCGACATGCCGAAGAAGGTGAGCACGGTGGCATTGCCGGAAGCGGATAGCAGCATCACGATGCCCACCACGGCGGCGTTCAGCGCCAGCACCACCGGCGAATAGATGGCGTCGTAGAAGTTCGTGCGCTCCATGGCGGCATAACTGTCGCCGATGCAGCGGTCGTAGCGGCGCTCCATATAGCTTTCCAGGCCCAGGGCCCGGATGGTGCGGATGTTGTGCAGGGTCTCCGGCACCTGGCCGGAGACGGTCGCCACCGCGCGGCGGTTGTCCAGCTGGGCGGCCAGCATCCGCTTCTGCACCACGCGGGTGAACACCGCGAACAGCGGCAGCACCAGCAACAGGATCAGGGCAAGACCGGTGTTCTTCACCGCGATGACTGCCAGAATAGAAAGGATGCGGCAGGCATCCGCCGCCATGCTGATGATGCCGGAGGTGAACAGGGCTTCTACCGTGTCTACATCACCGGAGAAGCGGGCCGCCACCTCGCCGGGGTTCTGGTCCACCAGCGTGCTGGCAGGCAGCAGCGTCAGCTTCTGGGACATTTCACTGCGCAGGGCGTGGGTCATCTTCTGGCCAAAGAGCACCAGAAGGCTTTCCTGCGCCGACGAGAGCGCCCCTTCCAGTGCCAGACTGCCAAAGTAGAGCAGCGCCGCGAGGAAGGTGAGCGGGATGCCCGCCGTCAGCCGGTCGATGATGCCCGCCAGCAGCAGCGGCGGCACCAGCGACGCCAGCACCGACGCCGCCACGCACAGGATGGTGCCCGCCGTGAGCAGGCGGTGCGCCGCAGCCGCCATGCGGAGGGCCTCAAACACGCCATTTTTACGCTTCACACGGTTCTTCATCCAGGTCGCCTCCCTTCTTTACCGTCTGGACGGTCTGGCTCTCGTACAGCTGGCGGTACATCGGCACCGTTGCCATCAGCTCATCATGCGTACCCACGGTGGTCCTGCCGCCGTCCATAAAGATGATCTGCTGCATCTGCGGGAAGTGATACAGCCGGTGCGAGATGAGGAACACGACCTTATCCTTCGCGTAAGCCTGCAAATCGGCAAAGACGGTGTCCTCGGTGCTGCGGTCCAGCGCCGAGAAGGGGTCGTCCAGCACCAGCACCGGGCGCGGGTGGGCCAGCGTGCGGGCCAGCGCCAGGCGCTGGGCCTGGCCGCCCGAAAGCCGTGTGCCGCTGGGGCCGATGACCGTGTCCGCGCCGTTTTCCATGGCCCGCACTTCGCCGTCCAGTGCGGCGGCGGCCAGCCACGGCATGGCGTCCTGTTCGCTGCCGCAGAGCACATTGCTGCGCACTGTGTCGGCGCTCAGTTCCGGGTCATGGCCCAGATAACCGACGGTGGCAGCGATCTGCCGCGCCGTCAGGGCCGAGAACTCTCTGCCGCCAAACTTCGCCGAGCCTTCATAAGGTGCTTCGCACAGGAACACCCGGCCAAAGGTGGATTTGCCGCAGGCCACCGGGCCGGTGATGCCAATGATATCGCCGGGGCGGGCGGTCAGGCTCAGGCCGGAGAAGATGGGCTCCCCGCCATAGGCAAAGGAGAGGTTCTCCAGCGTGACATCCTGTGCCGCCGGGACGTGCAGCGCTTCCAGCTGTTCGGGCTGCTTCATCAGCGGCTTGATGCGCTTCCAGGAGACTTCCGCCTTCTGCACGGCGTTGAACAGCTTTGCCACCTTGGAGGACTTGACCACCAGCTTGGTGAAACAGGACAGGAAGGTGGTGAAGGCTGCAATGTCCCAGGCGCTCCAGCCGGTGCCCAGCACGTTCTTTGCACCGAACCACAAAATGAACAGCACGCCCGCATTGGACGCCGCCAGATACAGCGGCGGCAGGGCGGATTGCCACACATTATTGCGCACAGCGGTCTTTTCGTAGGTGTTCAGAGCATCCTCGTATTTTTTCACCCGGGCGTCCTCACAGCCGTAAATGCGATAGGTGGCGGCGTTCTGGGCGCGGTCCAGCGTGGCAGCACTCAGGGCACCGGCGGCTTTTTTGTAGGCCGCACCGGCCCGCTGCACCGGCTTTTTCATCCACGCTGCACATACATAAGAGAAGGGCGTGAACAGCAGGCTCAGCAGGGCCAGCCGCCAGTCGTACACCAGCAGCATGACCACATAGCCCCCCAGCGCCACGCCGGTATCAAAGATCTCGGTGGTGAACTTGCGCATTCCTTCCACGCAGTCGTCCACGTCCGAGATGGCCTTGGTCATCAGCTCGCCTGCCCCCTGCTGTTCCAGCGCGGCCTTGCTCTGCCGCACCAGATTGGCATACAGGATGCCCTTCATCCGGCGGTTGATGTTGTTGGCAAAGCGGCGCACATAGAACCGCTTGATGAACCGCGCCGCCTGCACCAGCAGGGTGACGAGGATGTAGGCCAGCACCAGCAGCGCCATATTGGCCGCCGTTTCGCTGCCGCCCAGGATATCCGCCAGGCACTGGGCCAACCGCCCCTCGAACCAGGGCGTTGCCAGCAGGCCGATGTTATACACAAGGCCCGAAAGGGTCACGAAAGCCAGCGGAAGCCACTCCACCCGGAAATAGGAGAGCACCCGGTCCGGGCGGAAGGTCTTATCATTCTTTATGGGCTTCATGGGTCGTTTCACCTCCTGCGGCTTTTCGGAAGTGCGGGAAGCCCGCCCGGCTCTCGGTCTTGGACGCGGTGTACAGTTTGTTCAAAGAAGCCGCAAAGGCAGCGGCTTCCTCCTCGGTGAGCACACCGGTCAGATATTCATAGAAAGCAGCTTCCACCTCCGCCTTGGAGGACTTCAGGTTTTCTGCCTTTTCGGTGGGGTACAGCAGCTGGCTGCGCCGGTCGTTGGGGGCATCCTGCCGGGTCAGGTAGCCCTTTGCCTCCAGGTTTTTCGTGCGCCGCGCAATGGCGGCCTTGTCCGCGTGCAGCAGCTCGGCCAGCTGGGCCTGCGTGCAGCCGGGGTGGTGGCGCAGGGCATGGATGAGGTCGATCTCAGCCGTGCCGACGCCTTCCTCCCGCACCGTGAGCAGCACCAGTTTTTCCGCTTCCCGCGCGATCTTTGTGATCTTTCGTTGTGTGATATCCATAGGCACCTCCGGTGTCTTTGCAAAAGATGTACCTGCATCGTTGTAGGTGCAACCATTATAGCACACTCTCCATATCCGTCAAGGGCCGCGGCAACAGCAAAATCCCCGGGGGCGTTCTGCTGTTCCCCGGGGCCTGATGTTACAGTTCGTTGATGGTGGCCGTGATGGGCATATTGCGGATGCGCCGGGCCGGGCCGTGCACCGCCAGCACACAGGAGGCCGCCACCAGCAGGACGACCAGCGCAATGGACTCCATCGGCACCTTCCACACACCGCCGAAGTGGGTGATGACGATCTTTGCATAGATCAGGTGATGGAGCGCAAGGCCCAGCACAAGGCCGGTCACGGTGCCGCAGGCGGCATAGGTGACGGCCTCGGCGGCGATCATTCTGGTGATCTGCCGGCCCTCCATGCCCACGGCGCGCATGGCACCGTACTGCCTGGTGCGGGCCGAAACGCCCATGGAGATGCTGTTCACGATGTTCAGCACCGTGATGAGGGAGATGATGGCCAGAAAACCGTAGGCCGCGAGGCGGAACACCCAGTAAGAGCCGTTGACCTCGCTTTGCAGCTCCCGGTTGTCCGACACGGCGGCGTCGCCTGCCAGCGCATAAAGCTTCTGCACCGCGGCGTCGGAGATGTCTTTCTCCGCAAGGACATTCAGAAGCATGTAATGGGTCTCACCGGTCAGGCGGGTGAACGTCTCGCCCGAGCAGACGATGACGGGTGCACCGCTGATGCTGCCGATGCCCTCGGACAGCACGCAGGCGATCTCCAGCGTCTGGCCGTTGACCGTGACGCTGTCGCCCACGTTCAGGCGGGTTGCGTCGCTGAAAATGGCCAACGCATAGCCGGAGTCGCCGTAGACCTTGGAAAGGTCGCCGCTGGCAACGGACCTTTTGGCGTCGTCCAGCATGGCGTCCCCGTAGGAATAGAGGTCGATGGTGGTTTCCGCGCCGTTGATCCGGGCAGGCTGTGCCGTGCGGGGGACATGGTGCCGTAGGTGCACTTCACGCCGGGCAGAGCCGCAATTTCGTCAGCCATGGCGGGGTCGAGGGAATTGGTGTCATCCACGTTGTAGATGGAAAAATCCGGCGTGAGATGGCTGTTCACCGAGGGCAGAAGCTTGTGCACGATATCCAGACAGGCCGAAAACGCCAGAAACAGCACGATCATCAGCGCAAAAGAGCCGGTCATCAGGAACAGGTTTTTCCTGGCACCCATGGCGTGGTGGATGCCGAGAGAGGTCTCCACTTTCAGCAGGCCGGGCTTTGCCGCGTGGGCGGCGTAATGAGACGATGTGTCTGCATTGCCGGAGACCGCTGCCGCCGGGGACACCCGCGCCGCCTGCCGGGCCGGGGAATGGGCCGCGATGAACACGGTGACAACGCCCACCACGGCACCGCTGAGGATGCCGCTGATGCTCACCGCAAAGAGCGGCATGTCCACCCACTCGCCCTTCACGACAAAGCGCAAAATCAGGCACAGCACCCAGCAGGTGACGGTGCCCAGTGCGCAGCCGATGGGGATGGCCGTTTTGCACCAGTTCAGCGCTTCCAGCTGCACAAAATGGATGATGAGCAGGCTCCAGACGGACGCCGCCACCATCACGCCCGCCGCAAACCCGGTGAGCGCACGCTGGATGTGGTCCCCCAGCGACTGCTTGAGAAAAAACACGCTGGCCGCCCCCAGTGAGGTGCCCAGAAATGGGATCAGGATCCCGTAAAATGCATCTGTCATAACGCTTTCCCTTCATGGTTAGTTATGTATAACTTTAAGGGAAGTATAGCGCATTCCGCACCTGCCGTCAAGGGCCAGCCCTCCTCGTTTGACACCGCAAACCGCATGTGGTATTCTTTTCTCAAAACGCAGAATATCCACCCTGCCTGAAGCGAAAAGAGGAGCCTGTATGAAAGACAGCGAACTGCAATTTGACCGGAACTGCCATGTGCTCTACTCCAAGCCCTGCAAAAAGGAGATTTTGGCCAAAATCGCTCTGCACTACCCGGAAGCCCGGCGGGAAGCCGTCTGGGAGCAGGTGCAGCGGCAGTATGCAGCCTTTCTCTCGGACTGGCGCACCGACCTTGGCGGCGCAAAAAATTTCCACAACGGTGCGGGCGGCACCTACGACTGCATCGCCATCCTGAGCTATTATGTGGTGTGCAAAGCCGTGACCTCGTTCCGGGAGATCGAGGAGATGGAAGAAGCGCTGATCCTGCTCTCGTTCCGCCGACTGAAATTTGTGGACTGCAACAAGCCGTTTTTCAGGCGGCTGCTGCACCAGGCTTTCACCTCTGCCAAAGCACGCTGCGACGAATGGCACGACTACGAAATGGCAGTGGCTCCTTATGAGAAGGATAAGCCCATCTATTACGAGTTCACCGCGTGCCCTGTGGCGGAATTTGCGATCCAGCACGGGCTGACCGACATCATGGCCGCCCTGTGCAATGTGGATTATGCGTCCATGGAGCTGATCCACGCCAGACTGATCCGCACGACCACCTGCGCAAACGGGTACAAATGCGACTTCACCATCTGCGGCGACCGGGATCCTTACCTCAAGGACCACCCCGAATACCGGGATGAAAACGGGTACAGACGCAATACGTAAAAGGGACCCCTCTGTCGGCCTTTTTCAAGGCTTGCAGAGGGGTCCTTTTTTTCTATTCTGCCGTCACACGCTAAGGGCTGCTGCCGTTTTCCGGGGCTTTACCGCCTGTATTTGTTCAGGACCTCGTCCGGGATGTGGCAGTAGCTGCAGTCTTCGGGGTGCCGTTCCAGATGGTGCTGATGTTCCTCGGCGCTTCGGACGTAATTTGTCAGCGGCAGCACCTCCACAACGATCTTGTCCCGGTCTTCCCGGTGGTCAATAAAGGCTCTTGCTTCTTCCAGATGTCTTGGGTCTGTGCTGTACAGCCCCGTCCGGTATTTCTTGCCGACGTCAACGCCCTGTTTGTTCAGACTGTAGGGGTCGATGATCTCAAACAGATGCGCCATCAGTTCCGGAACACTCGTGCGCTTCTCGTCAAAGACCACTTTTACGCATTCTGCATAGCCGTCGTATGGGCCGTCCAGCGAGTCGGTCGTTCCGTTGGCTCTGCCGGCCTCGGTCATCTGCACACCGGGCACCGTGTCAAAAAAATGCTGTACGCCCCACAGGCATCCGCCTGCTATATAGACTGTTTCCATATTTTTGTTTCCTCCATTCCGCGTAAAACGCTCCGCCAATGTCCCAATGCAGATTTCGTCCACAAATCCCGATTGACTTCCAACCATTCATTTCCATTCTTGAATCTCCGGAACGGATCCTGTCGCTCCTTTACACCCCACCGCATTCCGGCTGCTTTTATGGCGAGCCGCACTGCATCCTTTTGATAACACGGCTCTCCCGCGCTCTTTTGCCGTATTCAACGGCTTCCTTCGGGCAGGAGCAGATGCGCGCCGTACAGCAGGTGTATTTATTTTAGTATATCGGATTTCACAGGTCGATGCAAGACACGCCCTCCGGGTCCCATGAAAGTCAAAGCCGCCAGCTTGGCTGGCAGTTGTCGCTCGTTTACGCTGCCTAAAACAAAAGCACCGCCTCCGTTTTTTGCATGGAAGCGGTCCTTTTTACTTCACTGCCTCAGCCAGCCGTTTGCCTGCGTCCTCCTGTGTTTCGTGCAGCGCAGCGGCAAGTTCTTCCTGCAGAACGTGCTCTGTCATCTGGTAAAAATGGCTGTCCATGGCATTGACCTTGCGTCCTCTGCCCCGCTGGGCGATCTGCTTCCGGGACAGTTCTTTGTAAAGTTTCAGATATTCGTAGAAGTCATTCGTGTGGATCACGGCCTGATAATGCTCCGCCAAGACCGTCTGGTTGTTGGAGACGGGAGCCGGAAGTTCTTCTGTTTTTATCTTCTCCAAATCAACCGTGATTTGTTCTGCCGGGCTGACCGGCCGGAGAACGTCCTCTTTCTCGGTGGGGATATAGCTGCGATCGTGGGAATCCGAAAAATAAGGGCGAAGGGTGTAGTAGTCCTTTGCCGGTTCGCCGCAAAAGCTTTGCGGACCAACCGTTTCGATCTCATGCACTCCAAGATTTCCATAGACCACGAGCATTCCTGCCTGATACTTTGCCATATTGCTCCTCTTTCATCCAAGTGGAACAGCCCGCACAAAACGGACTTTCCTGCGCATTTTCATCCATCTTTATTGTACCATAAAGCGTCCTATGACTTCAAAGGCGTTTTTCCACAAAGTTTGCGTCGTGCACTATGCGCAAAATGACAAAGGGAGATTCTTGTGCAAAAGCAGTTTTCGCGGCCCGGCAGGCTGCTGGTGGTCTGCGGCAAGGGCAGCAGCGGCGGCGACGGGACGGCTGGCTGTCTGGCCTGCTGGTACGGTGAACGGGATGTTCACGATCTCGTCCAGCTGTTCCCGTCTATCCGGGGATTTGGGATGAGGGCATCCTCCTCGATGTTCTCCAAAACCAGGTCCCGGTAGATTTGACAGGCCGTTTCCTTTCGGCTTCCCGCCCGTTCCCCGGAAAGCTTTCTGCTTTTGCGATAAATCATCTTGACAATTTTACCCAATCATGATATCTTAAAGCCGCTAGTTAGCCATTTCTAACCAGCTGACTTAAGTCCACACCGGCTTTTCTTTTAGCGCATAATGTTAGTTATGGCTATCTCAAAAATTTCATTTGATAAGGTCTACGGCGTTGTGATGACGACTGCGGACGGTGCGGAGTACGGCCTGCACCATGTGACGAACATCTGGCGCGGCACCGAGCTGGGCTTTGACGCAGACGATGCCTACTATGCTTCGATGATCGGCAAAACCATCACCCAGATCACCTACTACACCGCAGATGGCGTTTACGTCCTGCCGGTGAATGTGGCGATTCCTGCTGCAAACTAATCGACAATAAAAAGAATCGGACGGAATGTTGGTGTTCCCAGCGTTCCGCCCGATTCTTTTTGTTATTTCACTTTGTTTCGCAGCTCTTTTCGCACTGCCCACAAGCTGTATGCGCAAGCCACCACCTCAGACACCCAGAACGCAAACCATGCTTTGTCGATGCCCGCCGTGCGGATGAGCAGCCATAGGCACGGCACCAGAACCACCAGCTGACGGAGCGCGCCGCCGATCATGTTGACGACACCGTTGCCAAGGCCGGATGCAAAATAGCCGCACAGAATGGTTGTGACTGCAAACAGGAAGGTCACCGAGATGATGCGTAGGGCGGGCACACCAAAGGCCAGCATTTCGTTACTGGCCGAGAACAGCCCCAGCAACTGCGCCGGGAACAGCAGGAACACCGCTGTGCCGCACAGGGCAAAGACTACGCCGGTGGGCAGAAGCACTTTCCACGCCTGTTTCACCCGATCAGACTGACCACTGCCGTAGTTGAAGCCCACCACCGGGATCGCCGCCTGCCCCAGACCGTTGACCGGCATCATCAGGAAGTTTTGCAGCTTGTAATAGATGCCGAAGAACGCCACCGCCGTGGAGGACACCCCCAGCAAAATGCCGTTGACCGCAAAGGTCACCACACTGCCGATGGCCTGCATCACGATGGTGGGCAGACCGACCCGATAAATGTCGGCCACATCCTGCCACAAAAAGCGATAGCCCTTCAGACGGACGTGAATGACCGGGTTCTTGACCCGGTTGAACCACAACGCAGCGGCCGCACCAATGAGCTGACCGATGACGGTGGCGATAGCAGCGCCCCGGATGCCCATGGCCGGACAGCCCAGCAGGCCGAAAATCATGATGGGGTCAAGGATGATGTTCACCACAGCACCGATGATGAGCGAAATCATAGACAGCGCCGTATCACCCACGGCCTGTAAAAGCCGCTGGCCGTAGGTCTGCAAGAAGATGCCCCCGCAGAACACGAGGTTCACCGAGAGATATTCCCGGCAAAGTTCCTGCCATTCCGAGTCGTTCGTCAATGCGGCGGCGATTTGGTTTGAGAACAGCAGGCCTACTAGCGTGAACACCTGCGAGGTTCCCAGCATCAGAAACAGGCCGGTGGTGGCGGCACGGCAGGCTTCCTCCGGCTTTTTCTGCCCCAGCTTGCGGGAGAGCAGGGCGTTCAGACCAACGGCAGTGCCCACGCCGATGGCGATCATCAAAAACTGGATGGCATACACAAGGGAAGCGGCGGTCAGGGCAGTTTCGGACAGCCGTGCCACAAAGATACTGTCCACAATATTGTACAGCGACTGGATGAGCAGCGACAGCATCAGCGGCATGGCCATCGTGTACAGCAGGGGGCGGATGGGCATTTCCGCCAGTTTATTTTTCGAGTTCATACATCCTCCTTTTCGGGCAAACAAAAAAGCGCGAAATCGTTGAGGAGTAGCAATTCCTCAGGATTTCACGCTTTGTCAGCCGGCTTTTTGTATTTGGTTCGGAACGTATTATAACCGGAACGCCGCAAAATTGCAAGCCAAACCGCACATGAAATTTTCAAACCGCTGTGCTATACTGGGGACAAATCAACGCAGGAGGTACATCCCTATGAACACTCTGGAGGCCATTCTCACCCGGCGCAGCTGCCGGAAATTTTCGGGCAAGCCCATTGAGAGCGAAACACTGCATCAGCTATTGGAAGCTGCCATGAGCGGGCCGAGCTGCGTCAATGCAAAGGACTGGTCGTTTGTGGTCGTGACCGACCCGGAAAAGCTGGCGCAGATGGCTGATGCTAATGGCCGCCCTGCCGAACCGCTGCGACACGCCGCCGCTGGCATCCTCGTCTGCGGCGACCTCGACCGTGCATTCCGCTTGGCAAAGGATTATTGGGTCATTGACGGTGCAATCGCGGCGCAGAATATCTGCCTTGCCGCGCAGGAGCTTGGGCTTGGTGCAGTCTGGCTGGGCACCTGGCCCCAGATGGACCGGGTAGAAGCCCAGCAAAAGTTGTTCGGCCTGCCGGAGACCATCGTGCCGCACTCCATCATCGCCCTTGGCTATCCGGAAGCGGATATTACTGTCCCTCGCGAGAGCCGCTATGAGGATGACCGGGTACATTTTGAGCAATGGTAAAACCCCATTGACGTAAAATGACCGCCTCCGTTTTTTGAACGGAAGCGGTCATTTTTATGAGAGGAGTAATTAGTTCAGATAGTCACCCACAGGAGCAGAATTATACTGCTTGATGACCTTCACGATGATGGAGCCATCCGGCTGTTCGGTCTGCTCCACAATTTTGTACTGCGTGTGATTTCGCTCCAAATCTCTCTTGTACTTTTCAACTTCATCCTTGACCTGCTTGACTGCACAAAGATGTTCTTCGCCATCCTTCAGCATAAAGTGCAGGGTCTGGCAAATGCAGGCGGCTTTTACTCGTTTCATGTTTGATTCTCCTATCTTCAAAAGGTGCTTCCACCATATATTCCGGCATGACACCGTTCTATTTTTATTATAAAGAAATGAAAATCAAAATTCAAAGGCGGTTCTTCACAAAAAATAAACGGTGGGCACTTGTCAAAAATCACAATGCGAGCGTTATGAAACGGCATCAATCAGCCGCTTTTCTGCATCCTCCAACGGCTCCGAGAACGCAACGGCAAACCATGACGTATAAAGACATCAAGCACAACGAAGAAGTCAATGAACTGCTGAAAAAGGGCAACCGGAGTTTTGAGCAAGATAAGATACAGAAAAGATCTCTGCATTCTCCTTGACAACTCCCCTGTTTTCTGCTTTACTACCTTTGATAAAAGGGAGTAAAGGGCAGTTTTCCGATTTTCCATCCGGGAAGCTGCTGCATGGCAGCGTCATCACGGCAGAAATGCCCGATGTCATGTGTTCGCTTGAGACTTTTGTCACAGACAAGGTACTGTGGCAGAAGTCTCTTTTTTCTTGCCGCCGTACCGGAACACAAGGAGGTAAGAAAAATGAACTTTCTGAACACATTCGCAAGTCTGTTTTCCAATTTCGGGAACCTGACTTGGCAGATGGTGGTGATGTGGGGCATCGGTGCCCTGCTCATCTACCTTGCCATCGCCAAAAAGATGGAGCCGAGCCTGCTGCTGCCCATGGGTTTTGGTGCCATTCTGGTCAACCTGCCCCTGTCGGGTGCCATCACGCAGGGCGACACCGTCGGCCCCATTTCCGCTCTGTTTGAAGCCGGAATGTCCAACGAACTGTTTCCGCTGCTGCTTTTCATCGGCATCGGCGCCATGATCGATTTTGGCCCGCTGCTGGAAAAGCCGTGGCTCATGCTCTTTGGCGCGGCGGCGCAGTTCGGCATCTTCTTCACGCTGTTTCTGGCAGGTTTCTTCTTTGACCTGAAAGATGCCGCTTCCATTGCCGTCATCGGTGCAGCGGATGGCCCCACCGCCATTTTTGTGGCAAACACCCTCAACTCCCAGTACCTCGGTGCCATCATGGTGGCCGCGTACAGCTACATGGCACTGGTTCCCATCGTGCAGCCGCCAGTCATCAAACTGTTGACCACGCAGAAAGAACGCCGCATCCGGATGCCCTATGAGAAGGGCAGCGTTTCCCAGTTAACCAAGATCCTGTTCCCCATTGTCGTCACCATCATTGCCGGCATGGTGGCTCCGGCCAGTGTGGCTCTGGTCGGTTTCCTGATGTTCGGCAACCTGCTGCGGGAGTGCGGTGTGCTGAACGCCCTGAGCGAAACGGCACAGAATGTGCTGGCAAACCTTATCACCATTGTGCTGGGTCTGACGGTGGCCGGGCAGATGACCGCCGACAAGTTCGTCCGTCCCGACACCCTGCTCATCCTTGCGCTGGGTCTGGTGGCCTTCGTCTTTGACACCGCAGGCGGCGTGCTGTTTGCAAAGCTGCTGAACCTGTTCCTGCCCGAAGGCAAAAAGCTGAACCCGATGATCGGCGCGGCCGGTATCTCCGCCTTTCCCATGAGCGGTCGTGTCGTCAACAAGATGGGACTGGAAGAAGACAACCAGAATTTCCTGCTGATGTATTCCATCAGCGTCAATGTTTCGGGGCAGATCGCGTCCGTCATTGCAGGCGGCCTGATCCTGACCCTGATGGCTTAATGGAGGTGCTCTTATGCTTCATCTTTCTTCGTGGATGACCACGCTGCCCATGATGCTCATCGGGATGGTGGGCATTATTCTCGTCATTGGCGTCATTGTTCTGGCCGTGATGCTGCTCAACCAGGTGACTCGCCGGAAATAATTCGTTTCGCAGCTTCTGCTGCCGGGAATGGACGGTTACGGTCGATCCCCGGCAGCATTTTTTGTGATCACCCCGTCAGCATGGAGAGGAACCGTTCGGCCGGTTTCGTCAGGGTCGCATTCTTTTTCCAGACCAGCATATAGTGGGTCTCCAGCGGCGGGTCCAGCGGGAGAAAGCGGACACCAGGATCCAGTTCCGGGGCCAGCAGGTCGCGCGTGACCAGCAGATTCCCCAGCCCGCTCTGGACCAGCTGAAGCGGGTTCCCGTAGATCACATTATAGGACGCCGCTGATTGCGCTGACCTTCTCCGGCGTGCTGAACGTTGTGCTCAACCTGTTCTTCGTCATCGTGCTGAAGATGACGGTCAACGGCGTTGCCATCGCCACGGTGATCTCCAATGCGGTCAGCTCACTGCTCCTGCTCTACTGCCTGACCCATACGGATATGGCCATTCGCGTGAGCGCCCACGCCCTGCAGTTTGACCATGCCAACTTTGCCAAGATCGTCCAGATCGGCCTGCCGGCCGGCATCCAGAGTGCCGTGTTTACCTTTGCCAACATCATTGTGCAGGCGGCCATCAACAGCCTCGGCACCGTGGTGATTGCGGCATCCAGTGCAGCATTCAACATTGAGGTCATCGCCTATTATACCTTTAACTCGTTCAGTCAGGCCTGTACCACCTTCGTGGGGCAGAACTACGGTGCCCGGCAGCTCGACCGCTGCCGCAAGACCTTCGCGCTCTGCCTGTTGGAAGATGTACTGGTCACCGTGACCGTTATGGGCGTTGTGCTCCACTTCGGGCACTCTTTGCTGGCGCTGTTCAACCGCGACCCGGAGGTCATTGCACTGGGCTATACCCGCCTGTCCATCATCTTCTCCGGCTACCTGTTCAGCCTGCTGTATGAGCTGATGTCGGGTTATCTGCGGGGCTTCGGCATTTCGCTGGCCCCGGCCGTCCTGACGACGCTGGGCGTCTGCGGCATCCGCATTTTCTGGGTGCAGGCGGTGTTCCCCCGCCATGCAGACTTCCAGACCCTGATGCCGGTCTACCCGCTCAGCCTGTTCGTCACTGCCGTTCTGATCCTGGCGGCGCTCATCGTCTGCCGCCCCACAACACGGATGAAAAAGCAAGAGAAAAAGGAGATCTCCGCATGAACAACGATTTTGTCACCCTGAACAATGGCGTCACCATGCCGCGCATCGGCTATGGCGTGTTCCGCATGACCGATGCCGCCGCCTGTGAGGAAGCCGTCGTGCAGGCCATCCAGAGCGGTTACCGCCTCATCGATACCGCTGCTGCCTACGAAAACGAGGAAGCTGTGGGCCGCGCCATCCGCCGCTGCGGCGTACCGCGGGAGGAGCTGTTCATCACCACCAAACTGTGGGTCACCGACACCAGCTATGAAGGTGCCAAGCGCGGTTTTGCCCGCTCACTGGAACGGCTGGGGCTGGATCACATTGGCCTCTACCTCATCCATCAGCCCTACCATGATTACTACGGCGCATGGCGGGCTATGGAGGAGCTGTATGCAGAGGGCAAAGTCCGGGCCATCGGCGTGGACAACTTCACGCAGGACCGGCTGGCGGATTTTCTGTTCTGGAACAAGGTGAAGCCTGCCGTGAACCTGCTTGAGTGCAATGCCTTTTTCCAGCGGGAAAACGAGCGCACCTATCTGGAACGCGCGGGCATCCAGATGCAGGCGTGGTCGCCGCTGGCTGCCGGGCAGGGCAAACTGTTTGAGAACGAAACCCTCTGCGCCATTGCAAACGCCCACAGCAAAAGTGTAGCACAGGTAGTGCTGCGGTGGCTGGTGCAGCGGAACATCGTACCGCTGGTCAAATCAGCCAATCCGCGGCGCATGAAAGAAAATCTGGATATCTTCGATTTTGCGCTGACCGATGCCGAAATGCAGCAGATTGCCGCACTGGACACCGGGCACAGCTGCTTTGGCAGCCGCGATACAGCGGAAAAAGTCCATGCATTTCTGGATGCCGCTTGTTCGTATCAGGTATAAGTTTCCGTAACTCTGTTGTTATAAAACATCAGCGCCCGTTGTGAGTTTTTTCTGCTCACAATGGGCGCTGTTTTTATATACCAAACACTGTTTTGGTCAGCCGGATGCCTGCCGCTGTTTTCATGGTGTGCTCCAGAAAGGTTCGGATCGCCTGCTGGCTGTACCCGCTTTCGGACGCATTGACGATGTAATCCGCTTCGATCAAAATCTGATAATCAATGCCGTCGATCTGCGCCGGGCTATGGTGGTGCCCCACCAGATAGGCCACCCGGTCGATCTGTTCTGCCGTCATACCGGTATCAGCCAGAAACTCCCGCACCAGCGGGGCACCCTCCTGCTCCTGATATTTGCCATTGGTATTGCCGTACTTCTTGCGGCAGAGCGGGCAGGCAATATCGTGGGTGATGGCCGCCGCTTCCAGAATAAACTGCGTGTCTGCGTCCAGCCCCTCCAGTTCCCCGATGGTTTTGGCATAGGTCCACACGCAGCTCAGATGCGTGATGTCGTGGATGTTTCCTTCGGAAAAGGCGATCATCTTTTCCATGATCTGTGCAATCGTCATCATTTGTTTTTGCTCCTGTTTTTGATGTTTGAAATTTCCATTCAAAAAGTTCCGATTTATCAAAACAGCTATGATTTCATTCCTATTCTACCACGTCTTGCCACTGCGGAAAAGATGCAGGGAAATAAGCCGAGTATCAGCGAAGAAAAACCGTGATTGTGCTATAAATTTCTCCAAAATTTATGTGCAGTCATACGATTTTGAAAAATTCTATGGACAAACGAAATAAACCAGGATTAAATTATGATAGGTCGTTCTCTAAAATTCGCAGACATCTTCTTCGATGGAGGGAACCGTATGAAAAAGATTGTTGCAAGGGTTCTTTGTCTTGCGCTGGTACTTTCATTATCTGGCTGCGGAATGAGTGCGCAAAACTCGGATGCCCCTGATGCAAACTACAAAGAGGGTTACACTGCCGGCTACGAAGCAGGGTATCATGACGGAAAACAGCAAGCGGCCGGAAACGAAAAACGTTTTGCACAATTTTCGGGTTCTTTCACGGCTACTGTTGAGCAGCTCTTGCCCGATTATTATGCCCTTCCGGGAAAAACGATTGCTGTTGTTCACTTCTTTCAGGACAGGCCATTTTTGCTTCATTTCCAGAAGGACTTGACCGGAGAACTCCTTGAAGGAACCTCTTATGTGTTTGAATTTGAGCCATTTGAAGTTGAACTTTCAGAGGATGAAGAAAATCCGGATATTTCAGATTATATGTATTCTATAAATGTTACCGGTTATCGAGTTGCAGAAGATGATGAACTCGGATCAGATAGCAAGATGCCGACAGTTGAGATCGTATCAAGGTGAGCCGCCAAGTTGTTTTATAAGAAAACACAGAGATGCAAATTGCGATAGAGTTCAAGCACCATATGAAAAACACATTTTCAAAGAATAAAGCTTGTTTCAGCTTTTTGTTCATCGTATTTTCAGCATATGTGCTGTGCTACTTTCTGTCTCAAACAGTGTTTCATGGAATCTACCTGTTTGAATGGACAGCAAACCATTATTATTTGTGTCTATGGGCTGCACCCGTCACTTTCTGTTTTCTGGAAAAGTATAAAGCGGCTCTTATCACAGCGATCGGAAACTGGGCGGGAATTCTGATCGGGCAGTCGCTGGGCGATTTCATTATCAAAGTAAATGCCGCGAGAATCACACCGGACATGTATGTAGGGAAAGTGTGGCAGCTCAAGACACACTATGGCGTTTTGATTTGGCTTGCCGTTTTTCTGCTTTCGTTTATTGTCGGAATCAGAATCGAAAAGAGGACTCCGGATGGAACAAAAAACGACAAGAACCACCGCATGAACAAATAAAACAGAATGCCGGGTGCAGCAGTAAAGCCGCTGTCACGCCCGGCATTTCGTTTTTATTCGTTATTCCCCCAGCACTTCGCCCAAGGCAAGCACTGCATTGCGGACACACTCCGGGCAGGGGCACAGCACCGTACCGGTCTCGACGCCTTTCAGGTCTTTGCAGATGGTCGCACCGCATTTTTCTTTGAATGTCTGCACCAGCTCTTTGGAAACGCGGGGCGTCCCTCTGCCGTCCGTGGCGATGCCCGCCACCATCACGGCACCGATCAATGCCCCGCAAGTGCTTTCCATACAGCCCATGCCGGCGGCATAGCCCGCGGCCAGTTTCATCAGGGTGTCGGCATCCACCGGCAGCTTATCCTCAAACACTTTCAGCACCGCCTGCGTGCAGTTGCACTTGCCCGTTGCTTTCCATTCAGCGGCCTGTGCCGCCCGTTCTTCGATGGTCATTTTATACTCTCCTTTTTCTTTGGCAAACGCGAATTTAGCAATTTCTAATTTTTTTGACGTTTCGGTTCATTAAATGCCTGCCAAAGTGTTTATATAAAAATGCTTTTATCGCAGACATTTCTTGATGGTGTACTTTTAGCAAGTCATCAGGCGAATCATAGACTCCAAAATCTTGATTAATTCCTTCACTCTGAATATATGTATTATTTCTATCAAAATCTATAATTGGATTTTTGAAGTCTTTTACGGCTACACCGTAACCACAAAATGCACCTTTACAATCACTATTTTTTTCCTGTAATTTTTGTAAATACTTTTTATCAAGAATAAACGCCTCTAACTCATACCATCTATCCTCAAAGTAAACTTCAACCCAACTATGAAATACATTTTGTGGTGCATTTTTATAGACAACCCCTGTCATTGCTCCCTTTTGTAATTTTTTATCAATGGTGAATCCATGTACCCTGCAAGGAATATTGCATGCCCTTAGTATTGCCATAAACAATGTTCCTTTTGTATTACATTGTCCATAACCATCTGCCAAAACCTTTGATGCAGGAATATTATCATCAATATTATATCCAAACAGTATTTCATCCCTAACAAAATCATAAATCGATTTTAAGCGTTCAAATTCATTTATTTTTTTCCATCTTCTTTCCCGAATTAACTGCTGTATGTTTTCGTTGGAATAATCTAACATTTTTGTTTCTTTTAAATATTTGTCCATAATGCACCTTCACAAATTCCGATTTATCTTAGAACAAAATCTCCTCCGGTTTGATCTTGTCCTTCTCCGTAATGGGCCGGATCACCTTGCAGGGCACACCGGCGGCAATGACCCCCGCCGGGATGTCATGGGTCACCACGCTTCCCGCACCGATGACCGAACCGGCACCGATGGTCACGCCGCCGCAGACGGTGGCATTTGCACCGATCCAGACGTTTTCTTCCAGCGTGATGGGCGCAGAAGTGCCCACACCGTGGCTGCGCTGTTCCGGGTCCACCGCATGACCGGAACAGGCCAGACAGACGCCGGGGGCAATGAAGGCCCCAGCACCGATGTGCACCGGTGAGGTGTCCAGAATGACGCAGTTGTAGTTGATGACAGCCAGCCCGTGGGTGTGGATGTTGAAGCCGTAGTCGCAGTGAAAATCCGGCTCGATGCCGGTCATGGGCGAGCAGGTGCCCAGCAGCTGCTGCAGAATGGCGCGGCGTTTTTCCGTTTCGTTCGGGGCGGTGCGGTTGTACTCCCAGCACAGCTGTTTGGCGCGTACCTGTGCTTCGGTGGGGGTGTTTTCGTAGCCGCTGGCGTAGGCCGCCGGGCGTTTCATAATTTCAATCGGGTCCATTGTTTCTCTCCTTTACTCCATCTTCTGGATCACCGCACCCAGCCGGCGGCACAGGGTGTCCCCGGTCTGATTGGCGATCTCCAGCACTTCTTTCCCTTCGATCACCTGCGGAGTGCGGCTGTACATGAACTCATAGAGCTTCTGGTCAGCCCGCATCGCTTTTTCATAGATGGGTGCATAGAAACTCCAGACCTTTTGATCCATGGCAGCCTCCTTCTCCTGCAGCCTTCTTTCTTACAGCTTAATATTAGTTTATACTAACCCTTCTGTCAAGAGCATTTTACATGCGTTTTGGAAAAGGTCAGAAAACTTCTATCTGCCCGGAATAATTGATTTCTTTTTCAACAAGGGGGCCTTTCGCACCCATTGTAAAAGCGATGTCGCTGCTGCAAATCGCCATCAAGCGATCACCCGTTCTAATGTTAAAAATCCAATTATTTAACGTTTATCTGAATAATTACAGATCTGAATAGCCGCGCCGTGCGCCATGCGCTGGAAGCCGTGTTTTTCGTAGAACAGGACGTTGGTTTCGTCCTCCGGCATTCCCTCAATGTAAAGGAAGTTCTTGTACTTTTCCTTGATGCGCTCCACCAGCTGTCCGGCAATGCCCTGCCCCTGGTAGTCCGGGTGGACCAGCACATAGTGGATCTGTGCCAGCATCTCGCTGTCGTCCAGTGCACGGATCAGGCCCACAAGTCTATCTCCATCCTACGCCGTCAGCACGGTGGAGGAGTGCATCAGTGCCTTATACAGCCGCTGGGGATACTGGCCGGACACCCAGCCCACGGACAAAAACAGCTCCTGCACCTGTTCCTGCGTAAAGATTTTTTCTTCGGTATACTGTATCATATTTCTCCTTTAGCGGTAATCGCACCGCTGGCACTGGGACAACGGCGTGTCGGTTTCTTCCTTGTAAAAAATGCCGGACCAGCGGCAGATGCTCTGCAAGATGGGCACCACCGAAGTGCCATTTGCGCAGGTAGCCAAGTCCCACATGCTTTCCTTCAGCAGCTTCTTCACAGAATCATTCATGATAATACCCTCCTGAATTTGTTTTGACCGGGTGGTCTTTTCGGGTGCTATTATAAGAAAGCTGCACGGAAACCGCAAGATATGGGCCAATTTATGAGCTGCTCATAAATTTGGAAGTGACCATTCAAATTCATACAAATGGAACTTATGGCTGATCTGATGTGCAATGATGCGTTGACGCATGGTTTCTCCTCGTTATTTTTCAGGTCTCAGTTCTTCCAGCAGAGCCGTGCAGCCCTCCAGCACATCCTGCCATGTGGCCTCAAAATCCCCGGTATACCACGGGTCGGCCACATCGCCGGGACGGTGGGTATGGTCCATCAGCAGGGATACTTTATGCTCCGGGTCGCTGCCTACAAAGCACGCCATGTTGCGCAGGTTGTTGTGGTCCATGGCGATCAGATGATCGTAGGCTTCGTAGTCCCGCCGGGTCATCTGCCGGGCCGTTTTGCCCGCGCAGGAGATACCGTGCTCGGCCAGCTTCCGCCGGGCAGGCGGATAGACCGGGTTGCCGATCTCCTCGGTGCTGGTGGCCGCGGATGCAATTTCAAATTTATCAGAAAGCCCGGCTTTGGCCACAAGGTCTTTCATTACAAACTCGGCCATCGGGCTGCGGCAAATGTTGCCGTGGCAGATGAAAAGTACTTTTGTCATATCAAAATATTTCCTTCTAACGTATCATTTCAAATTTTGCATACATGCGTGCAAAATTTAGTCGTCTCAAAGACTTCCTCATTTCCCCAGATATTTTTCCAGAAGCACCAGCTGAACGCCCTCAATGCCATTGAATACCGTCGGGACGATCCCAATTTCCGTATAGCCATGCTTCTTGTACATCGCACGCGCCACCGCATTCCGGGCGTTCGTATCAATGCGCAGCTCCGTGCAGCCGTTTTCATGCGCGTAGGCTTCATAATATTCAATAAATGCTCTGCCATACCCCTTGCCTGCGCTGTCCGGGGCAATGACGAGAGTATGCAGCACGCAGACCTGCTCGTCCGGCACGATATGCTCCCAGTGACCCTCTGCGTAAGAATCCACCTGAATCTTGTTCAGAATGCCCGTTCCGCGGATTTCTCCGCCATCTTCCAGCACAAACAAATCATCCCGCGCATGAGCCATTTCGGCTGTTTTGCGCACCGGGTAGATACCTCGTATCCAGCCGATGGTCTGCTTTCCGTTTTCTTCTGCCGTGTGGATGGCATCATACAATTTTTCTACCGCATCAATGTCCTTTGCGGTTGCTTGCCGAATCGTCATTTTATGCTTTCTCCTCTATTTTTCTGTCAGTTCTCCGGCATCCAGAACACGGACGCCTTCGCCAACCTTTTCCCTATTCTACCACTTCTCCCCGCAGCAGACCAGCGGAATGCCCGCAAAACTTTTCTGGCTCACTTGCAATAAATTTCAATGGCTCTCTGTGCAAATTCTGCGGCACCTGCGCCACCGGCAGCATTGATGTTTTCCGTAAATGCTCCGCCTGCCCCATACATCTGCCCCAGCTGAT
>OOCH01000745.1_pt1 | contig 30450 bp, 23 predicted proteins | sample 1671641 | NCBI WGS metagenome assembly OOCH01 (sample SAMN06348177, study PRJEB24527) | human gut metagenome | biome: human gut; feature: ankylosing spondylitis patient; material: feces | host: Homo sapiens | place: China | collected 2015-10
TATATACTATTATATTGATAAATAGTGGTTTAATTAATTGTGATGTGATTTTGATGTGAAAGTTTGTTTCTGTAATAATTATGATGTGATTTTGTATAGCGCTTTTTCTTGCTCTTTGAAATCGAAAACCTATAAATTTGCGCTGTTCAAGAATTGTACAAATTTTTTAACATAATCAATATTTCTATGAAAAAAGTATTCCTATTGTTTTTCCTGATGGTGCTTGGCCTCTGTCCAGCATTGGCACAAGGCAACATCACTGTGAAGGGAACAGTCCTGGATAAAGAGAACGAAGAGCCTCTTATCGGTGTGACTGTGTTGGTGAAAGGTACCAATAAAGGTACAGCTACGGATATAGATGGGAACTTTTCAATGTCAGGTCTTAAAAAGGGACAGACATTGGTATTTTCATCTGTAGGTATGCAGAGTTATACTTATGTTGTTGGCAAGACTGAAACTATTAAGGTGGAAATGCAACAGAGTGTAACGAATCTTGATGACGTTGTTGTTATCGGTTACGGTTCGTCACGCAAACGTGATGTGACAGGTTCTATCACATCTATCGGCGGTGAAGACTTGAAATTGGTTCCGACTTACAACCCGGTGAATGCATTGCAGGGTAAGGTGCCGAGCTTGATGGTGACAAACAGCGGTTCTGCCGGTGGTGGTTCTACTATTTTGTTGCGTGGTATCGGTACTATCCAATCAGGAACAAATCCGTTGTTTGTTGTTGATGGTATGTTGACCGACAATATTGATTTCGTTAGTCCGAGTGACATTATTTCTATTGAAGTTCTTAAGGACCCGTCTTCATTGTCAATCTTCGGTGTGCAGGGTGCCAACGGTGTAATCATCTTGACTACCAAGCGCGCAGAACAGGGCAAACTCTCTGTATCATATGACGGTTACGGAGGTGTTCAGCAGGTGACTAACCGCGACCGCGTTAAATTGACAAATGCCGACGAGTTCACAATGCTTTATAATGAACTTCTTCAAAATCAGGCAACAACTGAAAACCCATACAAACCTTGGTATCCTGATTTGACAGGTGAAGGTACTGACTGGGTTGACCTTATGCTTCGTCCGGCTGCTATCACAAGCCACTCACTGACGATTGCAAACTCTTCAAAGAAGGCTTCCAATGTGTTGTCATTGAACTACTTCTATCAGGATGGTGTATTGAAATATGATAACTATAACCGTTACAGTGTCCGTTATGCCGGTGACTACAATGTTAACGATTATGTGAAAATTGGTTCTAACATGACATTGAGCAAATGGAGCAAAGACGGTCAGACAGCAAATATTCAGAATGCAGTAAGATCAGTTCCGACTTATTCTCCGTATGCACCGGAAGAATATTGGGATCCTGAAAATCCAGGCAGCTACTACAATCCGGCACCGAGCATCCAAAAGGACGTTGCCAACCCGGTTGCCAATATGGAAATTAACAAAGGAACAGGCGACAGCTACGGTTATCGTGGTGTAGGTAACGCTTTTCTTGAATTGAACTTCCTTGACGGATTCCAATTTAAAGCTACTGGATACATTGACTTGGGTTTGAGCTCATCATCAAGCTTCTCACCTAAATATAATATCAATAAGGGTACTTCAAACTCTTCTCAAAAACGCGAAACTAACAGCTTCAGCCGTGACGCTGCAGAATATGCAAAATATCAGGCTGACTTCCTTTTGAACTATAAGAAGCAAATCGACAAGCACAATATTTCTGCAATGATCGGTTATACTGCTTATTTGAAAGAATCACAGGGCCTCAGCGCCGGTGCCGATACAATTGGCGGCAAGGCAATGAATGTGGTTCCGGAAGATTTCTGGATGCTTAGCCAGGGTGATGCCAAGAGCAAAACAAACAGCGACTGGTATGATGCAGAAGCATTTATGTCTTATTTGGCTCGTGTCGGTTATCAGTACGATTCAAAATATTTGTTGACAGCAACATTCCGTGCTGACGGTTCTTCAAAATTCGCTCCTGACCATCGTTGGGGTTACTTCCCATCTGTAGGTTTGGGTTGGGTAATCACTGAAGAAGAATTCATGGAAGACCTGACAGATGAAATCAACTTCTTGAAATTGAAGACAAGCTGGGGTCAGCTGGGTAATGATAAGATTGGTAACTACATGTGGTTGCCTTCCATCAATCCGACAGGACAACAAGTTATCGTAGACGGTGAAACTTACTATATTCCGGTGGTTTCTTATCAGGTTGACAAGGATATTCACTGGGAAGTTATGTCAGGTTTTGATATCGGTATCGACGGAGTTTTCTTGAACAACCGTTTGAATGCTGAAATCGGCTGGTATACAAAAACAACTCGCGACCTGCTCGCTTATGTATCGCCTTCAGTATCTGTAGGTAGCGGTTATGCTATTACAAATGCAGGTTCTATCCGTAACCGTGGTATTGAATTCGTTATCGGATGGAATGACAAGATTGGTGATTTCAGTTATGGTGTGAGCGTGAACGGTTCTACATTGAAGAATGAAGTTCTTGAACTTGGTGACCGCAATGCAGATATCATTACAGGTAACTACCACAGAACATCTGTAGGACACGCTATCGGTTCTTTCTATGGTTATGTTCAGGAAGGTATTTTCCAGAATGAAGCAGAAGTTGAAGCTTATGACAAGGAAACTTCTTGGGTGAACCGTCCGGGTGACATCCGCTACAAAGACTTGAACAACGACGGCCGTATTACAGATGCTGACCGTGACTTCATCGGTTCTCCTCTTCCAGACTTCATGTTTGGTTTGAACTTGAACATGGCATACAAAGGATTTGACTTCAGCATGAACTTCAGCGGTCAGACAGGTAATCAGATTCTGAATGAAAAGAAAATCCCGTCATTCGCTCAGTTCAACTATTACGAACAGACACTTGACAGATGGCACGGTGAAGGCACTTCAAACGTAGAGCCGATTTTGGACAGCTCAAGAAGCCACAACTACCTGGCATCAACCAACCTGTTGGAAGATGGTTCTTACATCCGTTTGAAATCATTGCAATTGGGCTACACATTGCCTAAAAAAGCTTTGAAAGTTTTGGGTGTTCAGTCATTGCGATTCTATGTAAATGCTGAAAATGTAATCACCTTCAGAAAAAATACCGGCTTTACTCCGGAAATCGGTGGCGGTATCCTGAACGGTGGTGTTGATAACGGTGGTACATATCCAATCCCATCGACTTATACAGCTGGTTTATCGTTTAACTTTTAATTCTGAAAAATGATGAAAAAAATTATAGCATTGGCAATGTGTGCCGGAATGTTGTTCTCGTCTTGTTCCGACTTCCTTGACCGTTATCCGAAAGGTCGCTGGCACAGCGAAAATATGCCGGAAACAGATTTGGATATGTCAATCCTTGCACAGGCAAAACTTATGGAGGCTTATAGCGGTCTTCGTGCCTGGGGCTTTATTTGGCCGGCTTTGGCTATGCACAACTATACGACTCCTGACAGCTACAAGGGTAGTTCTCCTGCCGATGGTGGTGCTGACCTGATGGCTTTCGAAACGATGTCGTTCAATCCGTCAAATGGTGTAATCACTGACTATTATTCAAATGCATTCTCTGTTATCTCAAAGGTGAATGAAGCATTGAACATGATTAGCCAGATTGATGATTCAGATCCTAAAAAACAGGAACTCGACTGTCAGGCTAAATTCTGGAGAGCTTGCATGTACTACCGTCTGACTCAGGCTTTCGGTGATGTTCCTTACATCAACCGCTACATGCTGCCGACAGAAAAGGCTCCGGCACGTTCAAATGTTGATGAAGTACGTGCTAAATATATCGCTGAACTGGAAGCCATCATCCCGATGCTGCCGACTCGTAAGGAGATTGTTGCTTCAGGAAACTACATGGTTCCGACTCAGAATGCAGCGCGTGCCTTGATTGCCAAAACATATATGTATCAGAAGAACTGGACAATGGCAAAGGCCTATACTCAACAGATTATCGAATCGGGCGACAATGACTTGTCTACTCCGTTTAACGAAATCTTTGATGAAGAACAGGAATTTGGTCCGGAATCAGTTTTGGAAATCTACTGCGAACTTCGTCCGTCTGAAAAGATTTATATGGGTTCACAGTACGGACAGATTATCGGTTTCCGTGGTGTTCCGAACTTGGGATGGGGATTCAATGTTCCTGCTGATGCTTTGAGAAATGCATTTGAAGAAGGTGACCCTCGTTATGCTGCAACAGTTATCGAGCCGGGTGACGACCTTGACGGCCGTCCTGCACAACCTTCAGATGTTGACTATCAGAACCGCAAGGGATATGCCAAGAAAGCTGAATTCGAACGTTATGGCCGTTCAGAAGGCGACCAGGCACAATGGAGAAATATTCGCCTGATTCGCTACGCCGATATCCTTTTGATGCATGCAGAATGTTGCTGCGAATTGGGTGACGCTGAAAATATCAAAGAGGCTTTAGACAAATTGGAAATGGTGCGTAACCGTGCGCGTGGCGGCAACGCATCTGTTTTGCCGAAAGTGACAACGACCGACAAGACAGAACTGATGGAGGCTATCCGTCATGAACGTCGCATTGAGCTTGCGCTTGAATTTGAACAATACTTCGACCTGGTGCGTTGGGGCATCGCAAAAGACCGCATTGACAACTTCGTTGTCGGACGTCACGAACTGTTCCCGATACCTCAGTCGGAAATTGATAAGAGCGAAGGTGTTCTGACTCAGAACCCTGGTTACAATGGGTAAATTTTGGAAACAATAGGACACCGAATGGTGTTCTATTGTTGTTTTAATCAAAACATTTTAAGATGAAAAAACTGACATTACTGCTTTCTCTCGTGTTGTGCACGATTTTGGGTGCATGTGGAGAAAAGGAAGAGCCGGCTACGCCGGTTGGAACTATCGACTTTACGGTGAAGGCCGATGGAGCTAAGGTGACGTTGGAATGGACAGCCGACGGAAAGGCTTACGACATTTGGCGTGCTTACGATGCTGTGGTTTTCGAGAAAGTGGCGGAAGGCGTTAAGGAAAGCCCTTATGTGGAAACATTGGACGTGGCCGACAATACGGAGGTGACTTACCGCATGGTGGAAACCGGTGGCTATCCTTATAGCCAGGAGGTGAAAATGAAAGAACAGTCGGTTCGTATCGGTCTGATGACGGACGACGAACTGCTTGACCTTGTGCAGGCTGCTACACTGAAATATTTCTATGACTTCGCTGAGCCTAACAGCAAGATGGCCCGTGAACGTAATGCGAGCGGTGACGTTGTGACTACCGGTGGTACCGGTTTTGGTATTATGGCGCTGATTGCCGGAGCTGAACGTGGCTTTATCACACGTGATCAGGCATACGGCCACATCCGTACGATTACAGACTTCCTGATGCGTGTAGAGCGTTTCCATGGTGTATATGCCCATTGGTATAATGGTAGCAACGGTACGGTGAAACCTTTCAGCCAGAAGGATGATGGTGGCGATGTGATTGAAACTGCATTTTTGATGCAGGGATTGCTGACTGCCAAGGAATATTTTGGAAATGGTAATGCGGAAGAAAAGAAACTTGCCGATGATATTGAAGAAATATGGAAAGGTGTTGAATGGTCGTTCTATACTCAAGGCAAAAACTGCCTCACATGGCACTGGTCAAAGAACTATGGATTTGAAATGAATCTTGATATCCGTGGTTGGAACGAAGGTTTGATTGCCTATGTGCTTGCTGCAGCTTCTCCTACTTATCCTATTACAAAGGATGTGTACGTTGAAGGCTTTACAAGCAACGGTGGCATTAAGAACGGACGTACTTATTACGACATCGTGTTGCCGTTGGGTAGCGACGGCGAAAAGGGTGGACCGCTGTTCTTCTGTCACTATTCATTCCTCGGACTTGACCCGCGCGGTTTGAAGGACCATGTATGCAATGACTATTTTGAACAGAACAAGGCACACACGCTCATCAACCGTGCCTACTGCATCGACAATCCTAAGAATCATGAAGGTTATTCTGAAAATTTCTGGGGTCTGACAGCGTCTGACTGCCCGATTGCCGGATACATTGCGCATGCTCCGGGCAATAACGACAACGGTACGGTAACACCGACTGCGGCTTTGTCGTCAATGCCTTATGCTCCGGAGGAATGTATGGCTGTGTTGAAGTATCTCTACCGCGATTTGGGTGATATCGCTTTCGGTGAATACGGTTTCTATGATGCCATCAATTTGGGTGCAAATGATAAAGTGGTTGAATCATATTTGGCAATCGACCAAGGTCCGATTGTGGCAATGATTGAGAACTACCGCTCACAACTGCTTTGGAACCTGTTCATGCAGAACGAAGACGTTCAGCGCGGTTTGAAACTCTTGGGCTTTACTTCTCCGTACATACATTAACGGAGTTATCATAAATGAAAAACGAGCTGTCTGCAGCGTGCAGACGGCTCGTTTTTGTATGTTCGGGTGGATTCTTACACAATCCTTTTTATTTCGTTGTTTCGCGGCTTAAAACGAATGTACGCGCGGCTGGTCAATCCCGTTAAGGATAAGCGACAAATTCGACAGGGCTCCTGTTGTTCGGAAATCTTTAATGGATGAAATTTGGCGTTTCTCCAACATTCCAGCACGTACGACGAAAAGTGTTCGGTCGGCACAACGGGAAATAGAAGCAGTGTCGGAAGCGGCATTAACCGGTGCACTGTCGATAAAAATGAAATCATACAGTTCTTTCAGTTCCAACATTAATTGCTGGAATTTGTCGGAAGCCAACAGTTCGGCAGGATTGAGAGGCAGGGTACCTACGGGCAATATGTCGAGGTTTTCTGTCAGGCTGTTTTTTAGAATGACTTCTTCAATTTTCGCGGTGCCGTTGAGATATGCTGCAATCCCTGTTCGTGGTGAGTTGACGCATTTGCTCAGTGTGGCTCTCCGCAGGTCCAAGTCGACCAATAGGGTACGTTTCCCGCTGAAAGCCATTGTCATGGCCAGATTGAGACTTATAAATGTTTTGCCGCTACCAGGATTAATGGAAGTGAGCAGCAATATTTCATGTCTGTCTCGTGCTGCAAAGTCGAGGTTGCCACGAATGCGGCGCAGGCTTTCGTTTGTCGCGTCATTGTTCGAAGGGTTGGCAATTGCCATTGGTTTGCGTGAATCCGGACGATGGATTTTCAGTAGATTGCTAATGCGTTTTTTTATCGGTAATCTACTGTGCTGCGGAATGTCTCCAATAACATCAAGACCAATCTCTTTTAGCTCCGCTGAGGTGTGTACGCTGTTGTCGACACTTTTCCAAAGAATAAAAAAGCCGATGGGCACACCGAAAAGTCCTAATACAAGCGCAATGCCGAGAGCCAAGGCGGAAGATTGGCTGTCTGGCATATTGCTTCCGTTTGCGTTGGAGATGATTCTGACAACTTGAATGTCGGTGAGCGAGGCCATCAGCTGCGATTCCCGCTTTTTCAGCATATAGAGATAGATGTCCTGCTTTGTTTTCTGTCGACGTTCGAGGATGGTGAGTGCCAGTTCATTGTTGGCAGCATCGGGAATGCTCGATTGAATCTGGCTTTTTTTCTCGGCTATCAAGTCGCGTTTGATTTCCAATTCCCGAATATGTTTTAAAGCCGAACTGGTGATATTGTTTTTGAGTAATGTCAGCTGTTTGTTGATTTCCCGGATTTTTGGATGATTTTTGCCGGATGCTGCGATGAGTCGTTCGCGTTCCCCAAGCTGGCGGTTGTATTCAGTCACCATTTTCAGCAGATGGGTGCTGGTTATTCCGGTCGGCAATGGGATGGCGTGAAGCCCATCTGTTGATATGATGTCATATATTTCTTGAGCCAACTGTATTTGTGTTTTGATTGCAAAGTCCTGTCGGTCGTATTCTGTCTGTTCTTTGGCAATGCGGAGCTTGTCGTTGTCGATGGTGGTGATGCTGTTGTCTGACATGTAATCGGCCATGGCTATTTCTGTTTCAGCCAGCTCCTTTTCGAGACTTTGCAATTTCTCCGCAATGATAGGAAGAGCTTTGCGGGCGGCTTCCTTCATCTGTCCGGTCCAAAGTTCATTGTAGACAATGGGCAGGATGTTAAGAAAGTCGTCTGCCCGCTGCATGGATTCATCGGTAAACGTAAATTGGATGACGGTTGAATATTTGTCGGTCAGCGTGAAACTGAAGCGCTTGCGTATGTCGTTGACGGTTTGAAAGGTTGACGCATATGTCATGTGGATGCTCTTGTCAGAAAAAGCACTGAAGTTATCCGTTGCATAAACCGATAATTTGCCGGCGGGAGTATCTGTTGTCTCGCCTGTTTTTATTGTAATCGGTTGTGAATTTATCGGTTGACCGTCAATAATGAAGTTAGAAAATGTGATAGTGCTGTCTTTTCCTATTGTCAGCTTCAATTCTGCCCGTTCCAGTTGGCGTGTTTCTGCATCCAGCAACTGTACTTTTATCGGCTCATAGCCATAGAGATCCTGGCTTCTGCCCAATGTCTTGTCTTGAAAGTAGCTGTATTGGAGTCCCAGTCGATTGACAATGGCGCTCAACAGAGTCTGAGAGTTAAAAAACGCCATTTCGTTGTCGAGCGTATTGCTGAAATACATGCCGGTAAGGTTCGACAATTCAACGATGTCGGGCATCATCGGGCGGCCGTTGGCAAAATATTTCAGTGTAAACGACGATGTACGTGTGTATTTGGAAGGCGTATACAAGATATAGGCTGCTGCCAGTATCAGGCATACGACAGTCGACACGGAAACAAATCTCCAGTTGGAACGCCACCATGCGATGATTTCCGAGAAGCTAAGCCCTTTTGAGCTGTCTTGTTCTAAAATTTCGTCCTGATTGGTCATATTGGGTATGTGCAGTCGGTGGTGTTTGCTACTTCACCAGATTTACGATAAGTATGGCAATCGACGTGAGTAGTGAGGATATCGACAGCCATAAACTGATGGAGCGTACGCTGTTCTGGTTGATGGTCGATTGTCCGGCGCGCACCTCGTTGGGCTGCACATAGATAATGTCGTTTTGGCGCAGGTAGTAGGCGGGCGAATTGAAAATGTCCTTCGAGCGGAGGTCGAGCTTGAAATTCTGGCGTTCGCCGTTTTCCTCACGGATGACGTATACTTCATCGCGAAGTCCGTAAATCGTCAGGTCGCCGGCCATGGCTATCGCTTCCAGGATCGTCACCTTGTCGCCCTGAATGCTGTAAGTCCCCGGATTTTTCACTTCGCCGAGCACCGAAACCTTGAAGTTCATAAACTCGACGGTCACTACCATGTCTTTCAGCAAGTCGCGTTCGGTCAGCTCTTGGGCAATTTTTTCCTGCAAAGCCCAGCGGCTCAGTCCGGCAGCATGAATTTTTCCCAACACCGGAAAGTCGATGTCGCCGTTGTTGTCCACCACATAACCGGATAGATATTGACCGCTTGAATAATTTTCCTTTGGGTATCCTGCGCGGTTGGCTTGCACCGACATGTTGAACATTGCTGCCAACTCAGGATCCTTTGTCGAAACAATGATTGACAGCATGTCCTTCGGCTGTATGATGATACTTTGCCGGCTCTCAATCTGTTGTGGCACTCCCGGCTCAACATCCTGAAGGTAGTTGATTTTCTCCTGAGTCTTGCATCCCGTCAGGCATACAAGCAGGCATATAATTAGGATTATTCGGTTCATATTGGAGGTGTATTTATTAAAAAATAGTGAAAGCAGAAAACCAAATTTGTTTGGGTTTTATGCTATTTTCTACAAAGATACGACAATTATTGATATAGTTTCAGGTGCTTTTAATTTACTATGATATCCAGCATCTTTTGCGCCAGCTTTTTTCTGTCGAAATCTATTGACAGCTGGCGGCATCCCTTTTTGCAGTTGTCATAGAGTTCTGTATTATTTAGAAGTGTATTTAGTTTTGCATTGAAGTCAGTTTCGTTTTCGGGTTCAAAGCATAGTCCAGCGCCATAGTTTTCAATGATTTCTTGTGCTTCACCTTCTACTCCCATAATGATAGGAATCTCCATTCCCGCATTTTCGAAAATTTTTGAAGGAATTACGGTTTTGAACAGTTCTGATTTTTTTAAATTAATTAGGCACAAATCCAATATTGAAATGTAGTTGCTGACTTCTGTTTTTGGAACAGAGTCGAGCATGGTCACATTCCTGACATTTAGTTCATCTTTCAGTTTAAGCAAATCGGCTTTGGCAGCTCCCGAACCGATAAACAGAAAATGAAAATTATTTTTCCCTTCCATGTTTTTTGCACAGCGGATGATGAAATCCAATTTGTGTGCCATTCCGTGAGTACCGATATAGCCGATGATGCGTTTGCCTTCCAACCCTAATTTCCGTATCAGTTCCTGATTTTTGGGAACGGGTTTAAACAGTTCTCGGTTGGCTCCGTTTTTCACCACGAAGATTTTCTGAGGATCAATGCCACGTGCTGTCAGTGTCTTTTTGAAAGAGTCGGTAACTACTACAATCTTTTTAGCCGATTTGTAGCAGCGCATTTCTTCCCATTCAAAATAGCGGATAAAGGCATTGTCCTTCATCGCTCCCACGGTCTTGATGGATTCCGGCCACAAGTCGCGCACTTCCATAATCCATGGAGTGCGTTTCCAAAATGACAGTGTCCGTCCGCTCAGTGCTGTGAAAAATTGTGGGGAAGTGGCAATGATGATATCTGCTTTCTGGAAAAGTCCGGCAAAGAACGAAGAAATGGAGAAACTGATATAGTCCAATGTCCTTTTCAGAAACCCTTTGTTTTCAGCAATGTATGTCCACACTCTTACCACTTTGATGCCGTCCATCATTTCTGTTTGGTAGAGTTTGTTTTTATAGCCGTCATATACCTTGCCTTTTGGAAAGTTTGGAGCACACGTAATAACGGTGATTTCGTGCCCTGCTTTCTTCCATTCCCTTACATGATCGTAAGTTCTTGATGCCGGGGCATTTACTTCCGGCGGAAAATTATCGGTTAGAAATAGAATTCTCATAATCTTAACGTATAGAAATATTATAAGTTGTTTTTCCTTTGAAATGTATGTCGATTACTTTTGTCGAGTGAAAAGTATTGTATTCTGTTGAAATCATTTCATCGCGGATTTCAATGCGCGTTGCATTATCGATACCGATTCTGGCATGCGTAATGATGATTTCATTTTCTGCAACTTGTTCCACCTTTTCTTCGTGCCATAGATGAATACGGCTAATAGCTTCCGCCGCTATTTCATCTTCAACAGAAAACGTATTGCCGTTGATGCTGAATTTTCTATTGCAGGCTATTCCAAATCCGTTGTGAGTGGCTTCGATACAGTTTGCGGTATCTTTCAATAGCTTGACTTTTGCTCTTTTCCCGACTCGGAATCCTCCCCACACTTCACTCGAATTACGATTCCCGATGCTGACCGTGTTGTGTGCGGCTGTGCTGCGTTCATATTGCCTGCGGGCAGTTTTATTGTAAGTCGATATGCCTGTGTCGACAACAATTGGCATTCCGTCAATACGGAGTTCATAGTTGAAGGTATCGGCGTGTGTATGTCCCGGTTGATAGGTGGCGGTAATGTTTCCGGCATCAACAAACGCTTCCATCCGTTCCGATTTCAGTTTTCGATACCCGCATTCACCTAATGCAATGTTGGTCCACTTTAAGTTTAGGCGTTTGGCATATGCCATTAGCATTTCAGGTGTTGGAGCTATACCGTTTGCTGCATCGTTGAACAGTGGATAGGTTTTGTCTTGGTAAACAATACTTTCCAGATGTCCTAACATCAACACGCTGTAGTCTTTGAGCTTACTTGTGATGATGTTTTGACCAGTAAACCGTTCATTGTTGACAGAAAAATTATAACAGTCCAAAAGACGGTCGAGCAGGATGCAATGATACATGGGAGACTGCTCATAATGTGAACCATCGGCGAGAATCTGTTCCTTTAGTTCCTTTAGCAATAGCTTGGAAGCCTTGCTGAACATTCGCTTGTTATTGAAATAGATGGCGCTGATAAACCATGCATAGGAATCTTCCAAAAGATGGTTACCTAGCAAATGATATTCCAGTTTCTTTTCCAATAGCCGGACTTGTGAATATAGCGAGTCATTCCACTTTTTTAACTGTTCGTTGCCAACATTATGCTGTGAGATGAATTTTATCCAATTGATGCTTCGTAAGGCAATCGGGTAGGGGTCAAGACCGATGCGGTTGTGTGGCAGTTCCTCAATAAACTTGTCAATCCATTGGCTGGCTTCTGTGTAGTCAATACCCTCTTGTTGCAACCAGTCCATATAGTTTAGGTTATAAGCCCAAAGCATTCCGTTTTCCGTATCGTTCCACGAAACAAAAGGCGATGAAATATTGAGAAACGAAAACTCTCCGTTTTCATAGCATTTGTATTTCGGAATAAATGGTATGCAGAGGCAACCACCAACATTTTTATCGCATACAAATTCCGTATAAATCGCTTTTTTCAATCGGTTTTTGATTTGAAATACGATTTGTGTGGGCTTTAAGTGTATAACCGTCCGAAGTATGAGTGGAATGTTCATTTTGTTAATAATGAAGTGTATAAGTTTTTGATACCAGCGACTGTCGCTTCTGTGAAATCTGAGTTATAGGTTTTTATTTTTGCTTGTTCGAGTGCTTTGGAAAAACTTTTTGAATTATTATATTCAAACAAAATAACCTCTTTGGGACGGGGAACACGGTTGGTTGCGATTGTAGGCTTCTTTAAGTATAGTGCTTCTTTTATTGATATGGCATCACCATCGGTCGCAGTTGCACGTATCATGACGTCTGCATTTTTTAGAACAGCAAAGAAAGAATGGATTTCGGATATAAAAATAACATTCTTGAATGGTTTGTTATAGTGTTTTATATAGTCCTTTGATGGGTCAGATACAATTAGAATCGAGTCATTAGCGTAGTCTGAAAAGTAATGGATTAAAAAGTCAATACCATAGATTTCTTCTCCTTTATTTGTGAAACTTCTTGCAGATGCATTTGTGCAATAAAGGGTTTTTCCATCCTCCTTTAATTCTGCAATTTGTTGTAAGTAACAAGTTGGAACAAATCCATCTTCATAAGGTGGAATGAATGCTGACATTAATCGTGTCTGTTTGTTCCATTTTTTTGCTTTCTCAAAACTTTTGTTATTGATGACAATTGGAACTGAGCATAAACTGACAGCGAGTTTGTCAATCCAATTTTTTATAGCAGAAAAGCGTCCAAGATCTCCATGAACTGTTAAAATTGATTTCTTTCCGAACAACATGCTTATTGCGACATAAAAAAGTCTTAATATCGGATGTGACGCATGGATATGAATAATTTTATGTTTTGCAATTTGCTTTACTTGTTTATTCAACGATGTTGCCTTGTAGTCACAAAGGTCTACATCAAATGATTCTTTTTCTAACCATTTGATTAGTCGCTCAATATGAATAGTTACACCGCCAATTCCTGCAGTTTGTGGGAGAGTACCGATAATAAGAATAGAGGAATTCATAATTGGTTAATTGTTGTAATATATTGTTGGCAACAGTGCTGCATATTGAATCTTTCAAAAGTTTTTAGTGATTTGTCTTTCATATTTGTGATTGTTTCATCCTTTAATTCAAGAAAACGTTGGAGAATCTGTTCAATACCCTCTTGATTAGAACTTTGAGCAAGAAGTCCATTTTCGCTGTCTTGAATCATATTGACGATGCCGCCAACGGGTGTACATAGTGGTATTGCTCCTACGGAGAAACATTCAATTAGGGTAATAGGCATCCCTTCGTAGATGGATGACAGGCAAAACGCATCAGCCGCACGCATGTAGTCGCGAGGATTGGTTCGTGCATCTAAAAGATGAACATAGGGTGAATGAAGGGCTTCTATATTATTGACAATCTGTTTGTCTGCTTTACTTCCGATGATAGCTAACTCAACGGCGTAGCCTTGTTTGTTGAGATTGTCGATGGCTTTAGCCAATGGTAATTGGTTTTTTTGTGGTTGTATGCGGGCTATGTTGACAATTATTTTTGCTTGTTTGTTTGTTTTTATATTTTCAAGTTCTTGTTGTACAGCTGAAATGTCAGTGTTAAAATTATATTCCGGCCTACCATTATAAATTAATGTGGATGGCAAATGGTAAAATTCTTCAAACGAGCGTTGTGATTCTTCTGAAATGGTTACTGGATGTACTCGCTTTAGATTGAAAGCTAATTCTCTGCACCATTTGCTAACACCTCCACCTGCTTCCATTTTTGCGTCGTTGTGTACAGTATGAATAAACTTGATTTTTGAGGTGAAAATATACGATAAAAATGTATAAACTATTCCGCGAAGATGGGTATGGACTACATCCGGTTTTTCTTCCCGTATCAGTTTGGCTAATCGGAAAAATAATTGCCAATCCATTCCCATGCGCTTGTTCATGCTAATAAGGCGGACTTGCTTGCTCAGTTCTTTTCGAAAGAAACCATGATTGTCCACGTTGTGTAGTACAACAAGTACCACTTCATGTTCCTTTGACATATCATTGCAAAGATCAATTACAAAGCGCTCTGCACCGCCTTGGCTTAGTTGTGGGATTATTTCGAGTATTTTCATAATTGTGTAATATTTGTTACTCCCCAGAAATCAGCAATTAGATTAGGAAGGGGGGTATAAAATATTTCTAATGGGACTGATGAAGAAACAGCTCCTTTATAAAAGTATCGTTTGAACATTTCCCAGAGACAGGTTAGCAATAGAATTTTCAATATCGTGTTGTGTCGGGGATAGATTGCTTTAAACCAAAGATAGATAGCGAGGATACGTACTATCCAATAAAATCGTTCGCCTAACACTGGAACGAATTGAATGAAATTAACAAGCGCATAAAAATAGAGAAAGAATTTGAAAAGATGTTTTATATCATTTCTTCGTTCAATTTCTTTACGATATTTCCATAAGTACAGTGGGATAATTAAATAGGCAGTGGTTCGGATTGTCGTAAACATTTGTGCTACCCAAAAATATCCGGAAGCTCCTTCGTTGGCTACAAATTCATTAAAACTATCTTCTGATAAGTATCTTTCAATCCACAATGCCAATGTTGCAGGAAGTGGCAATGCTGAAAAGTTTAGATTAGAGAGCAAGTCATAGGAAAGATAGGAAAAGGGGACAGATACATATAGTAAGACAATCAAAAGTTTTTGATAGCGCATTACAAACAATCCTCCGGTGAAAGCTAATACATAAAACCAAAATCCTGAATGGATTAGGGGTGTGGCAAGTATTAGTAAGTAGTAACGCCATTGGTATTTGCCGCTTGAAAAAAAGCTGATAGTCGCGAAAACAGCCATCCATATTCCGGTAGTGAATCGGGGATTTTGTACGGTGATAATATCGCGAGGTAATACAAATAACGCTAAAACAATTAGACAGTACCAACATTGAGTAAATTTTCTATCAGTTGTTATTTTTTTTAGTGACTTCAGCATAAAATACAAGTAGGGTATCGCTGCAATCGCAAAAAATAGGTGTGGGTTTGGGCTGAAAAGTTTCGAAAACCAGTTAATGAAATTTTCATAAACTTCTTTAGGTGCATCTTTTGCAAAAGTTATAAATGCAACAAACTGTTCCCATATTTCCTGTATGGAATAGTCATTTGCTACAACTCGTTGCATAATTCCCTCTAAATCATCATATCGTCCACTTCCTGTTGGATTCATATGCCAACAGAAAACTATCCCAAATAAAAAGTATATGAGATATGATGATTTGCTGGCAGCATTTTTTAAAGAAATCAAAAATGCGCCAAATGGATAGATTATGAACAGTATGAGTTTAAAAATCCAGTCTTGTGGATTCTCAAATGACTGTTGTCGTAAGTATGTATTATTATTGTATGGACTCATTTGTTAATTGGTAAAATAGTTGCTCCCATTGATTTGCTATTTTTAGGGGAGTGAAATATGCTATTTTCTCTTTTGCTTTACGGGCAAATTGCAGCCTTTTTTCTTCATTATCAATCAGCGATTGAATTTTATCAGCCATTTCCTGTGGTTTGAAAGGTGTAGTGATAAATCCACATTCATTATTGTCAATAATGTCATATGCCGATTCAAATGTCCCATAAACGCAAGGAATGCATTTATAAGCCATTCCTTCAGCGAGTATCATTGGCCACCCCTCAGAAATTGATGTCAAGCATATAAAGTTAGCTTTGGCATAATATTCTGACACGTTACTTTTCATACCTTCGAAATGTAGATTGGTTATACCTCTTTGTCTTGCAAAGTTTTCTAAATATGCACGATCTGGTCCGTCACCAACTATGTATGCGTTCCACTTTGGATTATTTCTTGACAATAATTCCCATAGCTCAATAAATTCATGGATGTTTTTAGGAACTTCTGATAATCTCCCGACGAAAAGAATGCTGTTATTTTTATTGTATGTGGAATCTTTGAAATTGTTGAAAGTGTTGGGATTATTGATTGCGGTAAGTTTGTCTAATGGTAACTGTGGTATATATTTATGAACAATATCTACAAATCTATAGGAAAGAAAACATAGTTTGTCTGAATAAATCCCTGCCAAATATAAACGCTTTATGGTTTTTTGCTTTAATCTGTGCTTAAAGATGTGTGGGAACGTTAATGATATATGTTTGAGAATTTGTTTGCTTTTGTTTGTTGTGTGTATATTTTTTTTGATTTCCTTGAAATATTTTACGTATCCGAAGGGATTCGTATGCCATACGGAAATTTTTTTTATTTCTTTTGGCGTATTTTTTAATAAGTAAAGAGTTTCTTCAGAAGTTTCTTGATTAATGACTATGTCGATGTTATGCTTATTAAGAATTGATAGATAATGCTTCAAAAAAAGTTTTTGATTATTTTTAAATTCTGTTGCAAATTCTTGTATTCCACTGAATTCCGTAAAGTCGGTGAACGCAGAACTTGTGCTTAGGAATACGACATTATGTCCACGTTGTTTGAATTCATGAGCTAAAATGTCGGTAACTCTTTGAACCCCCCCACTATTTGGGTTTATCTCACAATGAAAAAGGAACAGAATATTCATCGAATGCTATGTTTAAGAAAATCTAAAGAATAATCGCGTAGTTGCTTTAGTTTTGGTTGTACAATTGAATAATCAATTGGCTGTTCCCAAACTCTTGCTCGATTGGCTTCTTCTATTGACGTGAAAAAGCGGTTGGATAATCCTAATGATGCCAGCAAATTGGTGATGCGTGAGCTTTTACCTTTCCCATCGGGATTCTGAATTATAACAAATTGGCGTTGGTATATTAGGCTAAATGCCAATCCGTGAAAAGAGGGTGTAACAACCAAGTCGGCTCCTGCTATGGATTTTACCCATTCTTCGACACTGGGGCGATCCCAAACAATACGTCGGACAAGATATTTTTTTTTGTTGATGTTGTGATATTGTAAACCCAAATCGTCTGCTAATTCTTTGCAGAATGATTCCAATTCTGGAAATGGTGACAGTGGGTAGAAAGCCAAAGTTTTGCGCTGGATGATTGGACCGGTAAGTTCCGGATATCCATCATGAAGCAGTGTCGGGTCAACAACGTTGACAGCATCAATGTTAAACGTGTTTCGTAAAATATTTACACCATCCGTTTCCCGGCAACTGACAGCTGAGAACGATTGTAGCCGTTTTTTTGCGATTACAGTTAACTCCTCAGGTTCATTCCATTCTTTTGTCCCAAAACTGGAAGCATAAGAAATGCGTTTGGTTTGGTTGTCTCCGAAATCGAGAAAATAGGCGACTGCCTTGTCCTTTGTGATTTCCGGATTCCATACTTGGTCGCTCCCAACTATATAGTAATCAGCCTGTGGTGGATCGTTTTTTAATTCCGAAAGGGTATGATAGTGGCAAGTTGTTGGTATGTATTTTCTCCAAAAACGATTGAATTTCTTTGTGTCACGACAAAAGGTTGAAATAAAGCGTATGATTCTTTGTTTTGTTGTTGGATGATCCAACTCGCCTAAAAGGTAGTTGATCATAACAACAGAATGGCCCATTTGCTTCAATGCTTTAATGGTTGCATAGGCTTGCATCTCAGCACCGTAGTTTTTTTCTTTCCAGATGGTTAGTAGCGCTATTTTCATTTCGTTTTGATTATTGCGTGATAAATTTTACTGAGTTGTTGACGGATTTGGAATTTTAATTGATTCCAAGTTCCATATCTCCAATATTTTCTTGCCAAAGTTTCAAATCGGGATGAATCATATTCTTTCCAAAATTGTTCTCGTAGTGGATTGGGCTTCACTGGCGTTGTCAATCGAGGTTGCCTACATAATTCTTGAGTCGTTGGTTGAATTTGGAAATTATCTTTGATGGCTTCAAAGACTTTTTCTCCTTTTTCTGTATTGAGCATAGTTAATGAAACGCCATTCTTGTCAAAAAAAGAGGGATGTGCCGTTTCGATGCCCCAAAAGTCACCAATGCTAAAGTCTCCAGGACGCTCAAAATTGGAAAAACGGCATTTGTGACAAGACGGACGAGATACTAAATGCGTGAACGCAATGGTATGCCAAAGTTTTGCATCGCCTTTGCCAATCAGTGTTTTTCCGTCTGCATATGTGATTTGTTGGCTTGTCTTGTTCCATCCTTTTTCTTTCCAGCGCATGTTGATAGATTGTATTTTCTTTTTCTGCTGGGCAAAATTAAAATAGTCCCGGAATAGTTTAGAGCTGGGAACACTGCTGCAAACCAAATCGCATGTCAATAAGTTCGGATAGTCTTTTCGAAGAAAATTTTTCAATCCTGCAACTTGACAAGGCGTTCCGGTGAAAAGAACATACCGTTCTTGTTTTAGGAGTGTTTGGATTTCTTTGAATAAATTGTTTGGTAAGTGGCTTTCTACATACTTCGCTCCATGAAATTTCTTGCAGTCGGCCAACGTCTCGGCTTTTTGATGAACGACCTGAAAATCTTCATCATAAATTGCACCAATGACAACACCTTTTTTAGCAATCGTATATTCTGCTAATGCAAAGAAAACTCCACCTGATGTACTTGCCTTTTGAACCGTAGTGTTTATATTTTTTAGACCAAATATTTTTAGAGGTTGATGGGGTTTTTGAAGAGTAATTATTGGACATACCTTTTCACACAAATGACAATCAATGCATGACGCTTGGTCAACTACTGGATAACGAAATCCTTCGTAGTCTTCTTGCATTGATATGCAGTCTTTAGGACATATATTAAAGCATGCTGTGCAACCGCAACATTCGGATTTGTCTTTGATTTGGATCATTTGATTAAATGTATTTTCTGTATAATCGTATTATTAATAAACATACGTTCTTTTTTGTTTAATCCAACAAAATAAATTGTGATGGCTGTTGAAAGAAATGAAATTAGAATGGTCAATACCAATCTTGTGTATGATTGCTCTTTTATTATCAATATGAGACAAATGGGTATTAAACAAGCTAGAATTGTGGTAAATAAAGCGTTTGCGACAACTTCTTTAAAAAAACGGGAAGTATTTAAATTCAGTAATTTTTTACTCATTTTTAATCGAGCATATAAACAACCAATTTCAATAATAATGGCGACGACATATGTAATGTAAGCTGGGAATCCGAAATATAGAAACAATAAACTTATGGGGAAATTTAAAAGAGCACAGAAACCTACAATAATCTGGTATTTTTTTATGTGTCCAGTTGCAAGTAATGCCGTAATCATTGTTTGTGACAAAATAGTGAACAAGGATAGGAAAAGTTGTAATTGTGAAAAACAAACAGTATGTTCTGGGACAACCGTTAACCATAAATGCAAAACAGTGTTCATTTCTAAAACTAATGGAAGAATGAGAAACAACATTAAAAAGTATGAATATCGGCTGCCTTGTATAATCAAAAAATGAGTTCGGGAAAGATCTCCTTGCGCATATGATTTTGTAATTTGGGGATTCATTGCAGTCATGAAGTTCTGAATGAATTTTGTTACAGCTGTATTAACTTGTGTCGCTATTCCTCTTGCTGCATTTAATGATACTCCATAAAAAAGATTTACGATAATATCAACCCCATTGTTGCGCAATATACCTGCAGCACTGCCAATGAAGTTCCAACCGGCAAAACCGGCCATTTCTTTGAATGTTTTTGGATTAAATCGGACCGTATATCTGCACTCCAAGAATTTAAGTCGGCAAAAAATAAAGTAAATGATAAATATACAGATGGAAACCACCATGGTTAGAAATCCATATGCGGTTAGTTTGTCATTAGGAGTGAGGACCAACAAATATACAATCCCTAGTTGCAATGCTACTTCAAGTATGCTGACGTAAGCATAAAATGACATCCTTTCATGCGCTATAATTAGTGCATTGTAGGGTACATTTATAAGCTTTATTACAAAAGTTAAAATAGAAAATTGAAATATCCAATTTGCCGCTTCCATTCGTTCCTGAGGAATGTTCATTTGTGTATTGAGAAACCATACACCAATGATCTCGGTAAGAATGACAATTATGATGGATAGATAAATTTGGATGTTAATTGATGTGGAAAATATATCCTTTAGTTTTTCTAAATCGCCTTTCCCTAAACCGAATGTTATAAATCGTGTCGCAGCTGCGGAAAGAGTGTTTGTTAGTATTGAGAATGATACAACAATTCCCCCAACTACGTTATAAATACCAAAATCTTCTACTCCTAATGCTTCCAATATAACGCGTGACGTATAGAGCGTTATTGCCATCATCAGAAACATCCGGATGTAGAGCATCAGGGTGTTTTTTGCTATGCGTTTATTGTTTGCTGAATTATCAGACATTTTTAGGGTTTATAGTTTACGGATTACAGTTTACTGCTTTTTTCTGTTGACCGTTTACGGTGTACGGATTAAAGTTTACAGATTACAGTTTTCGGTAGAACGTGTGCCGGATGGGGCTGTAAACCGTAAACTGTAAACAGTAAACCAATGGTTTATTTATTTCAATCGTTCTACGATGCGTGAGCAGGCGAGGCCGTCGCCGTAGGGGTTGACGGCTTGCGACATGCGGGCGTAAGCGGCTGCGTCGTCGAGAAGGGTCGACACTTCGTTGAAGATTTTTTCGCGGTCGGTGCCTACGAGTTTCACTGTGCCGGCTTCGAGGGCTTCAGGGCGTTCGGTGGTGTCGCGCATGACGAGCACGGGTTTGCCGAGTCCCGGGGCTTCTTCCTGGATGCCACCGCTGTCGGTGAGCACGATGGTGGATTTCTCCATGAGGTAGACGAAGCTGAGGTATTCGAGCGGCTCAATGAAGTGCATGTTGCCGAGGTTGCTGAGGTCGTCGCCAAACACTTCGTGGATAGGACGGCGCACGTTTGGGTTGAGGTGCATCGGGTAGACGAAGTCGACGTTCGGGTAGCGCTCGGTGAGCTGCTTGATGGCCGTGCACATGTTGATGAATCCGTCGCCGAAGTTTTCGCGGCGGTGTCCGGTGATGAGCACGATCGGACGGCCGTCGGCAAGGCGATTGACATCGTAGCCGGCATGGCGGAGCACTTTTTCAAGCTCAGCGTCGAGCGAACGGTCGTTCTTGATGCGGTCGACCACCCAATAAAGGGCATCGATGACGGTGTTGCCTGTAACGGTGATATTGGCATCGTCGACGTTTTCCTGCAGGAGGTTCTGACGGCTGAGCGCTGTCGGAGCGAAGTGGTAGGAAGCGATGCGGCCTGTAATCTGGCGGTTCATCTCTTCGGGCCATGGGCTGAGGATATTGTGCGTGCGGAGTCCGGCTTCGACGTGTCCTACGGGGATTTGCTGGTAGAATGCGGCGAGGGCGGCGGCTGTGCTGGTTGTGGTGTCGCCGTGGACGAGCACAATGTCGGGCTGCGCTTCACGCAACACGTCGCGCATGCCTGTAAGCACGCGGGCAGTGACATCATAGAGATCCTGTCCCTGCTTCATGATGTTGAGGTCGAAGTCGGGGCGGATGTCGAAGATGTTGAGCACCTGGTCGAGCATTTCGCGGTGCTGACCGGTGACGCAGACAATGGTCTGGAATGTATCGGGATGTTTCTGGAACTCCTTGACAAGCGGCGCCATCTTAATGGCCTCCGGACGGGTTCCGAAAACGAGCATGATTTTTTTCATAACTATTGGGTTATGGGTTAGAGGTTATGGGTTAGGGCTTTGGGGATGGGATTTGCGACTTGAAATAGCGTCTGAGCCCGGAAATCAGTTTTGCGGTTTGCTCGATTTTTTCTCTTAAGGCATTATACTGAGTGGAATCGACAAAGCCTAAATCGGCAGCCAGCTGCATTTGGCATGTGGATTCCATCAGTGAACCGTAAGCAATTTCAAGAAAATGGACTTTCTCCTTTACTGAAAATCGTCCTGAGCCTTCGGCAATGTTTGAAGGTATTGAGATTAGCGAACGGCGTAGCTGACTTTTTAATCCAAACTCCTCTTTGTCGGGCAGAAGGGAAATAAATTCATAACCGGTTTTTACCAAATCGCATGCGGCAATATACGCATCGAGATTCTCAAATGTGAAGAGTTTGGATGGTTCTGTCATGCTATATGATTCGCTAACCTATAACCGCTAACCAATAACCTGAATTTTACTTTTTGAAGATTCCGCAGAAGTCGAGGATTACTTTGTCTTCGCGGTAGGGCAGCGTCTTGAACGGGTCGTGGGCCGTGAGGAACACGACGATGTCAGCGCGGTCGTAGGCTTCGCGATAGTCGGTGAGTTTAAACACGTTGTGTGACGTTATGTTTGGCTCAACGACGAGAATATCGGCGTTGTTGCATGACTGCATTACCTTTGTCGTGATGTATTTGGCCGGTGATTCGCGAAGGTCGTCGATGTTTGGCTTGAATGCCAGACCCATCATTGCCACACACGGTTTGCGGTGGTTTTCCAACTCGAATTTCAACATGGCGTTCTGTACTTTTTCAGCACACCAGAAAGACTTGTAATTGTTGATTTCGCGTGCCTTGCCGATGAGTTGTGACTCAACAGGAAAATCGGCAGTAATGAAATACGGGTCAACAGCAATACAGTGTCCGCCTACACCGCAACCCGGTTGCAGGATGTTGACACGCGGATGCTTGTTGGCAAGGTTGATAAGTTCCCATACATTGATGCCGGCCTTGTCGCAGATGAGCGAAAGTTCGTTGGCAAAGGCAATCTGCACGTCGCGTGAAGAGTTTTCAGTAAGCTTACACATTTCAGCAGTCTTGCTGTTTGTCTTGTGCAGCGTTCCTTGTACGAACTGGCTGTAGAATTCGATAGCCTTGTCGGTTGAAGCTTCGTTAATACCGCCGATGACACGGTCGTTGTGAACGAGTTCGTAGATGACGTTGCCGGGAAGTACGCGTTCCGGGCAGTAGGCAATATAGATTTTATCTTTCAATTCCGGGCGTTCGGCAAAAATGAGGTCTCTCATTTTTTCTGTAGTTCCAACCGGAGACGTCGATTCAATGACGTAGAGGTCGCCTTCCTTCAAGAATGGAAGCACTGAGCGAGTGGCAGCTTCCACATAGGAGATATCCGGTTCGTGATTGCCTTTGAAAGGTGTCGGTACAACAATAAAGTAGGCATCACTTACTTCTGGGGTAGTAGATGCTTTAAGGCTACCGGATTTTACAACTTCTTGTAGCATTTGTTCCAATCCTGGTTCTACAATGTGCAGGTGGCCTTGATTGGTCATTTCAACTACCGTTGGGTTGATGTCAACGCCAACGGTTTCAATTCCGTGTTTTGCAGCAATAATTGCAGTCGGGAGTCCGATATATCCCAAACCAATAAAACAAACTTTCATAATTAAAAAATTGTCAAATAAATATCGGGAGATTCCTTACGGGAGTCTGTTGGAATCCAGCATTGTCTCGATGAGGTTTATCTCTTTGGAAGTGAGTGCTTTTATATCAATTAGCTGTTTCAATTGTTTGAATGAGTGGATGTCGCTACCGATGCAGTCATACCATCCATTTTGCAGAATTTTTTTTGCCTTTGTCTGAGTCTCGGGGCTATACCCGCCCACGATAGCACCTAAATTGAGTTGAAACAGCACACCGCGTTCTTTTAGTTGGCGGTATTTGCTTTCGTCCATGTATTTATATCTCTCAGGATGTGCCAGTAATGGCCAGTATCCTTTATTGAGGATATCACCAATCAAGCCGTCGAATTCCATTGGCGGATTAAAATAGGATGTTTCGACGAGAATCATTTTGTTGTTCATTGACAGAATATTGTTTTTCTCAAATCTCTGTATGAACAGGTTGTCGAGCATGTTTTCAGCTGCCAAATGCAGATTGATATTACCGTTATAGTTTTTTTTCAGTTCTTCAAATCCGCTTTTCAGTGAATCGGGTGTGTTGGGAATGTCTTCCATGATGTGTGGGGTCAGCCACACTTCAGAGATTCCCTGTCTTTCCATTTCTTCTAAGGCCATGAGTGTCTGTTCCGGTTGTTTGAATCCATCGTCGACTCCCGGCAGGAGGTGTGAATGGAAGTCGGTCAAGCCTTTTAGAAGGCCGGACTCGATAAATGAATATTTTTTCCGAAAAAAGTCAAACATAGCTTGTCGTTTATTTTTAATGTTTATTCTTCGTTACCATAACTATATCGGCCGTAGCCGTATCCATATTGGCTGTATCCGTATCCAGCGGACTGTTTGCACCCGTTGAGCAACAACATCATATTTGGGAACTGTCGCGTATTGTAAAGTTCCTCAATGTCCGGCAGCATACGGCGGTCAAGCAGGCCTACACGGATAGCGAACACTGTACGGTCGGCAATGCGGGCAATAATTGAAGCATCAGCAATAATTCCGGCAGGAGGACAGTCGAGCAACACATAGTCGTAACGTTTTTTGAGTTCTGCCGCCAGTTCTTCCAGTTTTTTATCTAACAGAAGTTCTGAAGGATTTGGGGGAAGTGTGCCTGTCGGGATGATGTCGAGATTTTCTATACCTCCGGCGTTTTTAATGATGATGTTATCTATTAACGCTTGATGGTTGAGAAAAGTTGCAGCACCTTTACTCGGAGAGTTCACAAATTTGCTGAGAGTACCTTTTCGGATATCAAGATCGACAATTACGACTTTCTTTCCTTTTAATGCCTGACTGGCTGCTATGTTGATGGTATTGAACGTTTTACCGCTTCCGGCATTGAACGATGTCATCAGCAGAATTTGTGTTTCCGATGCAGTGTTGAGAATAAAATCCAAATTAGTGCGAATTACGCGAAATGCTTCATTCGCAATGTCGCGTCCATGTTCTACGACAAGCACCTTTGGCTTTTCCTCAGTTTGCTTTTTAGACAACCATTTGGAGAAGAACCTGTTGCCTGATTGCCCGATTTGCGGTACTTCCCCAATGATGGGAGCAGGAAGGTGTTCAATGTCTTTGCGGCCTCTGACGGTTGTGTCCATCATATTCATTAGGAACATATATCCATATGGAATAGCCAGACCAAGTAATAGTGCAACAGCAAGAATAATTGGTTTTTTTGGTGAAATTGGAGTGGAATCTCCGCTTGCCGGTTTAAGCAAGCGCGTGTTGTTTACTACAATGTTGGATGACAGCTCGTTTTCTTCTCGCTTTTGAAGCAGATACAGATAGAGCTCCTCCTTAATCTTTTGCTGGCGTTCGATTGAGAGAAGCTCTCGAACTTTCCCAGGGTTCTCTGTAATGCGGTTGCTGATTTTATTTTCTTGTGCTGCAAGGTGGTCTACTTGTATTTTGAGGGTGTTGATAAGGTTGTCGACCGATTGCAGAATAGTAGCACGCATTAGTGTCAGTTGTTTGTTTAGGTCGTTAACCAATGGGTTGTTATTGCTACTGTTGTCAACAAAACGCTGACGTTCGAGCAGCAGTTTGTTGTATTCTGCAATGAGGCTTTCAACATTATCGTTCTCAATGCCCGAGTTTGAAGGAAGCAGTTCAAATGCTTTTGTCTGGTCAACAAGGTATTCGCGGATGAATTTGGCAATTGAAAGCTGATTGTTCATGTTGAATGCTTCTGAAGAATAGCGGCTCGATTCTTCTGTCACTTGTGCTGTTTCGGCGGTAATGTCGAGAAGTTTGTTCTGGCTTTTGAATTTTTCAATGTCCGTATCTACTATACCTAACTCTTTTTCAATGACAACTAATCGTTCATTAATGAATTTTGACGTGTTGAGTGAGGATTGGCTCATGTATTCGATCCAATCTTCATTATAAACGTCAAGTAAAGTATTGAGTATGTCTTCTGCACGTTTTTCAGAAGTGTCAGTGATGGAGAAATTGATTACTGTTCCTTTCTTGTCTGCAAGTTCTGCCGTCAGGCTGTTGAGGTAGCTTTTTGCGGTGGCGGCTGTTTGCGCATGGCTTACATATATGGGACTTGCAAAATTGTCGTCATATAATAGCGTCGGATTGATGGTGATGTCTCCTACCGGCGTTTTTTGCGTGACGCTCAGTTTTGTTGAGATGTGTTCGCAATCAATGTCTTTTCCATTTGCCTTGAAATCACTTAGTACGAGTGTTTGGTCTTCTCTTCTTACCTTAAAAGAAAATGAGGAAACTTTTTTACCGTCTATTTTTTCCGGGCAATTGGAGAATATAACGGAAATTGGTGCTTGACCGTACCAGTCTGTTTGGCGTCCAATCCAGTTTTTGCTGGTATAAGTTGTGTTGAGACCTAAGCGTTCCACTACTTCTTCCATTAATATGGGTGAACGGAATGCTTCGATTTCATTATAGACATCAAGACCCGTGTTGAACATGCCTAAATCTTCAAAGGCGGCGAGCTCTCCGATTTGTGATTGTCCGTTTGAATTGGAACGAATCATTACGCTTGATTCCCGTTTGTATACAGACGGGCTTCGGTAAATGTAAACCGTTGCCAATAGTAGACAAACAATGACCGACAAAGTAATGAATAGTTTGTGACTGAAAGTCCAGGATATAATGTCACTGATTTGGATGTCACTGCTGTTCTCCGTTGGCTGATAATTGGTTTTGTTGTTCTCTTCCATTTTGTTAATGTTTTTTGTTAGTTAAGAAGATTTACAATGAGGACACCTACCGACGACAGCAATGACGCAATAGAAATCCAAAGACTTACAGATTTTATGTTGTTTTCGTTAATTGTTGATTGTCCGGCTTTAACCTTGTTCGGCTGTACGTATACTATGTCATTTTGTTTTAAATAGTAAACAGGGGAATTGAACAAGTCGGTAGAGCGTAAATCTACTTGATAAGTAGTGCGGGTATTGTTTTCCTCGCGGATAACATAGACCTGGTCACGTCGTCCGAAAATTGTCAGGTCCTTTGCCATACTGAGTGCTTCCAGAATTGTCACCTTATCGCCTTCGATTTTGTATGACCCAGGATTCGTCACTTCTCCTAAAATGGAGATTTTAAAATTCATAAATTCTACGGTGACAACCAAATCCTTGAGCAGGTCGCGGCTGATTATTTCTTTTTTTATTTTTTCTTGGAGTTGCCAACGTGTACATCCAGCTGCTTCTATCTTTCCTAAAATCGGAAAGTTGATAAATCCCTTTTCGTCAACGACATATCCTAAAAGCCGTTGCTGTCCTCCGGTCACAATCTCAGAACCGGCTTGATAGCTGACAACGGGAAGATTGAACATCGATGCGAGTTGGGGATCTTTGCAGGAAACGATGATAGACAGCATATCCTTGGGCTGGACAACGATACCATGGCTGGAATCAACTTTTTCTTTCCCTTCTGTTTGAATGTCTTGCAAGTAGACAATTTCTTTTGATGTATTGCATGATATGATGCTGATCAAACAGAAAATGTAGCAGAATATTTTCAAATTTTTTATCATGTTTAGGATATTTGCTTTATTAGACAGTCTGCATATCTTGGGGACACTGAATCGCTAAAAATGACCCAGTCTACTAATTTGTACATAGAACATCTGTATAAAAGCACTCTGTCGCAGAATGTTTTTTCGAGTACAAAGATAGGTAATAAGGTGAAAATGGACAAAAAGAAAGCCTCGATTTTCTTGAAAAAGATAATAAAAACTTTTAAATGTCAGTTTGATACGATTTCCGTGTGTCTATTTTGTCGTATTATTTGAATGTTGTGGTGAGAATACATAGGTGCTGTCCTTTCCTGCCTTTTGTTTGGCATTAATGATGTACAGGCAGTTCTCGTAGGCTTCGTCAACGAGGTTGGTAATGCCGAGTGTCTCCAGATAATTTCTTGTCAGCAGACTGTCGCGGTCGTTGGCTTGCTCGTATAGACTTTTAATCCGTAAGGCGTAATTGTGGGTTTGCTCGAAATCAAGAAGCGGTTCTGATGTTAGCGATATATAGGCAATGGCGAGTTTGATGGACTCGATGGCTCCCATTTTTTGCCTTTGATTTGCATACAGATTCTCTGCTTTTATTCGGGCTTTTTCCCATTCTTCTTTTTTGATGGCCTGCTCAATTTCCGACAGGCTGGCTTCCGTTGTCGTTTCCTGCCGGACACCCGTATCCTGTTCGGTCTTTGCCGGTGTGCAAGAAGCGATGGTCAGAATCGGGAGAATGAAAATGTATTGTAACGCTTTCATGTAGGTTGTTTTCTGCAAAATTAAGGAAAATGAAGAACATCTAAGTTCTGATTTGATTCAAAAGAATACGATTTTAAATCTTCGTGCCGTTTCTGGGCGACAACGGATAATCTCGTTTCTGTGAGTTGTATAAGTGAATGGCTTTATTTGTAATATATTGTGGTATAATGATATAATAATACGTGTTGTGTTTTTGTTGTAGGGGTATGTGAGTTTCTGTGAATCATTTTTGGCGCCTTTTGGAAGAGAACGTGTGTAAATTTGTCTCAATGAACTATTAAAATTTAAAACTATGAAGAAGAAACTATTACTAATGTTTGTTTTTGTTTGCGCCTCCTTCCTGTATGGAGTCGTTAATGCGCAGACGTATGAAGGTTTTATTGGGGCTGAGGATTGGGAAACTGTCGGAACTCCGCAAGGTTCCGAGGAAGGATATGCTCCTGATTTCAGTTATCAAATTTCAGTTGTAGACGAGGGAAAATTGCAAGTGACGGTTGATTTGTCTGCAACATGTGTAGGACTTGTTCCGCAGTTGTTTGTTAATGGCGGTCGTTTGATGGATTTGAACCCTGTTGCCGGCAGTGCTTCTCAGTTCGCCAACACAACACCCGACGCATACGAAATCGGAGAAACGTTGAGTGTAAGTTTCTATTTTGCTTATGCTGGAGGCTTTTCTGATACGAATTCATTTGATTATGTAGTTGGTAGCACGAATGGAGCGTTGGATGATAGTGAAGCTCCTGTCTTGAATTCCGTTTCAGCCGGTAATATCACCGGATATTCAGCCGATATTACAGTCAATGCAACCGACAACCAGTCCACTTCATTGACCGTTGAAATTGCTTCCGATGAGGCGTTTGAATCGGTTTTGGCTACTTCTCGTGTTGCTTCCGGTGAAGACGGCGTTTGCACATTGGACAACTTGTCGCCGTTGACCGATTATACATTGTATGTTCGTGTTTCTGACCTTGCCGGAAATGTGAGTGAGGTGAAGACCGTTACATTCTCAACATTGGAACCGGCCGATGCCGTTACTTTTGTTGGTAGCATCGCAGCCGATGGATGGGCTTCAACGGGTACTCCGGAAGGAGAGGCCGAAGTGTTTGCTCCTGCTGTCAGCTATGAAATCGTGACAACTCGTGAAAACCGTTTGCAGTTCCGCCTGTCGCTCGACCGTGTTTGCCCGGGTCTTGGTGTTGAAGTTTGGATTGATGACGAACCGTTCTTCAAGTTGCAGCAGCCACAGGCTGAAAATGCAGTCAATCTGTTTGAAGGAGAAAACTCCCAGAGCTATCCGCGCGGTACGAAGCTGAATATCCGTTTCCGCTTCCCGTTCACCGGCGGAGTTTCCGAAACCAAGCCGTTTGAGTTTGAGGTCGGTTCAAAGTCCGGAGGTTCTTCGGTTGAAAATTTTGTGGCTGATGCAGTCCGTGTTTATGGTGCAAACGGCGAATTGCGCGTTTGTGGCGCTTCGGGCAGTCAGTGCTGTGTATATGATTTGTCGGGCCGTTTAGTGATGAACTGCTTGGTTGACGGTCAGGAGGCAGTTTATTCTTTAAATAAAGGTTTGTATGTTGTAGTGGTTGGAGGCAGTGTGAGCAAAGTCGTTTTGTAGGCTCATCTGTTTGACATGAACCGGGTGCAGGATGTCTTGTACCCGGTTTTTGTATTTTTTAAGTGTCAAAAACGGATAAAATATAAAAATATGATATATATCATTTCTATATCAAATTCTAAGCTATTAATTTGTAGTTGAATGTCGAAAATCCAGATGCGACAAGGCAACTACAAGAAAAAAGCGATTTTTTTTGAAAAAAGTGACGAAAAAATTTGCAGATTCAAAAATTTGTTGTACCTTTGCATCGCTTTCGGGAACGAAACGGGCGTTTAGCTCAGCTGGTTCAGAGCATCTGCCTTACAAGCAGAGGGTCGGC
>OOCH01000746.1_pt1 | contig 30339 bp, 27 predicted proteins | sample 1671641 | NCBI WGS metagenome assembly OOCH01 (sample SAMN06348177, study PRJEB24527) | human gut metagenome | biome: human gut; feature: ankylosing spondylitis patient; material: feces | host: Homo sapiens | place: China | collected 2015-10
CGCCGTATCGACAACCAGCTGCGCGGCCGTGCCGGCCGTCAGGGCGACCCGGGCGCTTCCCGCTTCTACCTGAGCCTTGAGGACGACCTGATGCGCCTGTTTGGCGGCGACCGGGTGTCCAGCCTGATGAACACCCTGAAGATCGACGAGGACACCCCCATCGAGAACCGCATGATCACCAATACGCTGGAAAGCGCCCAGAAGAAGCTGGAGGGCCGCAACTTCGAGATCCGTAAGAACGTGCTGAAGTACGATGATGTGATGAACCAGCAGCGCGAGATCATCTACGGGCAGCGCCGCAAGGTGCTGGACGGTGAGGACATCAGCACCGAGATGCACAAGATGCTGCGGGAGAACATCGATTCCAGCTGCGCCCAGTTCCTTTCCGGCGATGTGAAGGACGAGTGGGATTTCGGTGCCCTGCGCCGCCACTATCAGGGCTGGCTGACTACCGATGCCGACTTCCACTATACCGTAGCCGACTTTGATAACCTTTCCCAGCAGGGCATTGCCGATATGCTGTACGACCGCGGGATGCAGATCCTGCAGGCCAAGGAGGTGCGCTACGGTGCACCCGTCATGCGCGAACTGGAGCGCATCTGCCTGCTCAAGTGCGTAGACCGCCAGTGGATGGACCACATCGACAACATGGACCAGCTGCGGCAGGGCATCGCGCTGCGCGGCTACGGTCAAAAGGACCCGGTGGTGGAATACCGCATTGAGGGCTTTGATATGTTCGACCAGATGGTGGATTCCATCCGGGAGTCCAGCGTCAAGATGCTGCTTACCATCGAGCTGCGCGCCGCCGGTTCCGCCCCCAAGCGGGAGCAGGTGGCAAAGCCCACCGGCGAGGGGTTTGTGCCCGGCAACGGTGCACCCGGCGCCAAGGGCAGCCCCAAGGGTCAGCCGGTGCGTGTGGTCAAAATTGGCCGCAACGACCCCTGCCCCTGCGGCAGCGGCCTGAAGTTCAAAAAGTGCACCTGTGCCCAGTACCACCCGACTGGCAATAACGGCGGGGAAGAATAACCGTAAGGCAAAGCCCTCCCCGTCATGGTTCTGCTGTGGCCGAGAGGGCTTTCCGCATAAATTCAGAGGGAGTTGATTTTACAATGATCGCACCGGAAAAACTGTTGGAAGCCGCCAAAGCGCTGGAGCCCCAGCTGCAGGAATGGCGGCGCACACTGCACCGTCACCCGGAGGTGGGCTTTGACCTGCCCCAGACCAAAGCACTGGTCAAAAAGGCGCTGACCGAAATGGGCTACACCCCGCAGGATTGCGGCAAGTGCGGCGTGGTGGCCCTTGCCGGGGGCAAACGCCCCGGCAAGGTGATCCTGCTGCGGGGCGACATGGACGCTCTGCCTCTGCAGGAGGAATCCGGCGAGGAGTTTTCCTCTGAGCTGCCCGGCAAGATGCACGGCTGCGGCCACGATATGCACACCGCCATGGTGCTGGGTGCAGCCAAGCTGCTCAAGGAGCATGAGGACGAGATCGAAGGCACGGTAAAGCTGGAGTTCCAGCCCGCAGAGGAGATCTTTCAGGGCTCGCTGGATATGATAAACAGCGGCCTGCTGGAGAACCCCAAGGTAGACGCAGCGGTCATGTTCCATGTGCTGGCCGGGATGCCCCTGCCCGCCGGTATGGTGCTGGTGCCGGGCGGCGGCATCACCATGGCCAGCTGCGAGCAGTACCACATCACCGTGCACGGCAAGGGCGGCCACGGCTCCATGCCCAACGCCTGCATCGACCCCATCACCGCAGCGGCGCACATCCACATTGCCCTGCAGGAGATCAACAGCCGCGAGCTGGACCCAGCAGGCTTTGGCGTGTTCACCACCGGCCGGTTCGAGGCAGGCAAGGCCTCCAACGTCATCCCGGATACTGCTGATATGTGGGGCACCATCCGCACCGTGGACCCGGAGCAGAAGGTCAGTGCCCTTATTCATCAGCGCATGACCGAAATTGCGCAGGGCGTAGCTACCGCCTACCGCTGCACCGCCGAGGTGGAGTTCAGCGATTACTGCCCCTGCATGGTGGTGGACACCCCGCTGGCGGGTAACGCCCTGACCTATATGACCGAACTGCTGGGCAAGGGCGCTATGGATATGACCCCGCTCACCGGCGGCAAGCCCGGCGGCGGCAGCGAGGACTTCGCCTTTGTCAGCCACGAGGTACCCACCGTGAGTATGTTCTTAGCTGCCGGCAACGCCAAGGAGGGCTACACCTACGGTCAGCACCACCCCAAGGTGCGCTTTGACGACAGCATCCTGTACCGCGGCACGGCAGCCTACACCTATATGGCGCTGCGCTGGCTGGCAGAGCACCAGTAAAATTGCCCCACAGAACGTCGGGCAGGAGGAAAAGCATGAAACAGGAGCTGATGGATGCCATTCAGGAAACGCCGGTCATTGCGGCCGTCAAGGACGATGCCGGGCTTTGCAATGCGCTGACCAACGAGAACATCCGGGTGGTATTCGTATTATACGGAGATATCTGCAATATTGCCTCCATTGTGCGCCGCATCCACGAAGCCGGGCGCTTTGCCGTGGTGCATGTAGACCTTATTGCCGGGCTGGCGGGCAAAGAGGTGGCGGTGGACTTTATCCGCAATACCACCGAGGCCGACGGCATCATCTCCACCCGGCAGTCCTTCATCCGCCGCGCCAAGGAGCTGGGGCTTGCCGCCATCCTACGGGTATTCCTGCTGGATTCCATCGCACTGGAAAGCTTGGATAAGATTCCGCCAAATCTGCCGGACTGTCTGGACCTGCTGCCCGGCACCATGCCCAAGATCCTGCGCCGGGTGTGCGCTACCGCCAAAGTGCCGGTGCTCGCCGGCGGCCTTATTGCGGATAAAGAGGACGTGATGGCCGCGCTGGAAGCCGGAATCACTGCCATTTCCACCACCAATCAGGCGGTATGGAATATGTGACCCGCATTCTGCGCAAAAGCAACCGGTGTTTTTTGTAAGGGTTTCACAAAAAGTGCAAAACACCTTGCTTTTTGTGCAGGGACAGGGTATCATAAGAGCAAACAAGTGCTGTTTGTTTCAAGAGATATGAGCGAAACGGACAAGGGCAGTTGCCTTTGTTTCGGTTCGCTCTTTTTTTGTACCATCAACAGCTGCCCAGCTCCCGACGGGCCAAGGCAGAACGGACAGGAGGAAAAAAACAATGTATGATGTAGCAATCATCGGCTGTGGCGTCATCGGTGCCGCTACCGCCTACGCACTGTCTCGCTACGACAACAAGGTGGTCATTCTTGAGGCCGAGAACGATGTGGCAGACTGCACCACCAAGGCCAACAGTGCCATTCTCCACGCAGGCTACGACCCCGCCCCCGGCACCCGCATGGCACGGCTGAACGTGCGCGGCGTGGCACTGGCCAAGGAGATCTGCGCAAAGCTGGATGTCTCCTACAAGCAGTGCGGCTCTCTGGTGCTGGCACTGGACGAGAAGGAACTGCCCCATTTGCAGCATCTGTTTGAGAACGGCACCGTCAACGGCGTGCCCGACATGAAGATTCTTTCCCGGGAAGAGACCCTTGCCATGGAGCCCAACCTTTCTGAGAAGGTCTGCGGTGCACTGTGGGCACCCAGCGCCGCCATCGTAAACCCGTGGGAGTACGCACTGGCCATGACCGAGGTGGCGGTACGCAACGGCGTGGAGCTGCGCCGCAACTGCAAGGTGACCGACGCCGAGTCCATCGAGGGCGGCTACCGCCTGACCGTGCCCGGCGGCACGGTGGAGACCCGCTGCGTCATCAACGCTGCCGGTATCTGGGCAGACAAAGTACACTCCATGGTGGAGCCCGCCAACTTCCACATCATCCCCACCCGGGGCGAGTACTATCTGCTGGACAAGAGCGAGGGCACCCGCGTGAGTCACGTTATCTTCCAGTGTCCCAACGAGCTGGGCAAGGGCGTGCTGGTGGCCCCCACCGTGCACGGCAACCTGCTCGTCGGCCCCAATGCAGAGCCTGTGAAGGGCAACGACACCTCCTGCACCAGCAGCGGTCTGGAATTTGTCAAGGCCACTGCCCAGCGCAGTGTGCCCAGTATCAACTTTGGCGAGTCCATCCGCAGCTTTGCAGGCGTGCGCGCCAATCTGGACGTGGACGATTTTATCATTGGCGAAGAGCCGGAAGCACCCGGCTGGATCGATTTGGCCGGCATGAAGAGCCCCGGCCTGTCCGCCGCCCCGGCAGTTGCTGAGGAAGCCGTTGCCATCCTGCAGCAGCGCGGTGTTCTGGGCGCAGAAAAGGCTGATTATAAAGATGGCCGCCGCCACATCCGCTTCAAGGAGCTTTCCGCAGAGGAAAAGGCAGCGCTGGTCAAGGAGCAGCCCGCTTACGGCCGCGTGATCTGCCGCTGCGAGACCATCACCGAGGGTGAGATCTTGGCAGCTCTCCACAGCGAGGTGCCTGCCAACACCATCGACGGCGTCAAGCGCCGCGCCGGTGCAGGCATGGGTCGGTGCCAGGGCGGTTTCTGCGGCCCCCGCGTGCTGGAGCTGATCAGCCGCGAACTGGGCATAGACCCCTTGGACATCCTGCAGGACAAGAACGGCTCGAACGTTCTGCTCAGCGAAACGAAGGTAGGAGGAAAGAGCAATGGTTGATCTGGTCATTATTGGCGGCGGCCCTGCGGGCCTTGCTGCTGCCTGCAAGGCATGGGAAAGCGGTCTGCGCGACATCCTTATTCTGGAGCGCGACAAGGAACTGGGCGGCATTCTGAACCAGTGCATCCACAACGGCTTTGGTCTGCACCGCTTCGGCGAACAGCTGACCGGCCCGGAGTATGCCGGGCGCTTTATTGAGATGCTCAAGGAAACCGGCGTAAAGGTGCAGCTGGACACCATGGTGCTGGAAGTGACCCCGGACAAAAAGGTGCACTGCGTCTCCAAGGAGTACGGCTACCAGATCATCGAGGCAAAAAGCATCGTGCTGGGCATGGGCTGCCGTGAGCGCACCCGCGGTGCCATTGGTACCCCGGGCACCCGCCCTGCCGGCGTGTACACCGCCGGTGCAGCACAGCGCTATGTGAACATGGAAGGCTATCTGGTGGGCAAGCGGGTGCTGATCCTCGGCAGCGGTGACATCGGCCTCATCATGGCCCGCCGCATGACCCTTGAGGGTGCAAAGGTGCTGGCCTGCGTAGAAGTGATGCCCTACTCCGGCGGCCTGACCCGCAATATCGTGCAGTGCCTGAACGACTTTGATATCCCCCTGTACCTCTCCCACACCATCGTGGATATTCAGGGCAAGGACCGTGTGGAAAAGGCCATCGTGGCCGAGATCGGCCCCGACCGCAAACCCATTCCCGGCACTGAGATGGAGTTCGACGTGGACACTATTCTGCTGAGCGTGGGGCTGATCCCCGAAAACGAGTTGACCAAGCAGGCCGGCATCGAGATGGACCCCCGCACCAAGGGCGCCATCGTGTACGAAAACATGGAGACCAGCATCCCCGGCGTGTTTGCCTGCGGCAACGTGGTACAGGTGCATGATCTGGTGGACTTTGTTTCCGGCGAGAGCGAGCTGGCCGGCGCAGCCGCTGCCAACTATATCCAGAACGGCCCTGTGGCCGCGGGGCGTGTGCTGACCGTGAAGCCCGGCGCAGACCTTGGCTACACCCTGCCGCAGCGCATCCGTCTGGAAGGCGTGGAAAAGAGCACCAACGTGTCCTTCCGCGTCCGCCGCATCTGCGGCAAGAGCACCATCCTTGTCAAGAGCGGTGATACGGTGATCGCACGCTTCAAGCGTGACCGCCTTGCCCCCGGCGAGATGGAGCACATTGCCCTGCCCAAAGTGCTGCTGGACAGAGCCCCCATGGACGAAGTGACCATTGAGATCGAGGAGGCATGAGCGAGATGAAAGAAGTAATTTGCACCTGCTGCCCGCAGGGCTGCCATCTGCAGGTGGATGAAGCCAACGACTACAAGGTGACCGGCAACGGCTGCCCCAACGGCATCGCCTACGGCAAGGAAGAGCTGACCCACCCCACCCGCATCATCACCAGCACCGTGCGCGCCGAGGGCTGCCTGCACTCCCGCTGCCCGGTCAAGACCTCCAAGCCTGTGCCCAAGGGACAGATGACAGAGGTGGTCGCAGCGCTGGACAGCGTGGTGCTGCACGCCCCCATCCATGTGGGCGATGTGGTGCTGCAAAATGTCTGCGGCACCGGGGCAGACATTGTGACCTGCCGCGATATGGCATAAGCACTCCCCTTTTTACACAAATAAGCAAAGCAGCCGCTGCATCTTACCGTGCAGCGGCTGCTTTGCGTGTGGGGAAATCCCCTATTTTCAAATGATTCTTTCCGCTGAATATGGCCGGAACGCAGTGCAGGCCATTCGTTTTCTCAACCTTTCAGCGGCATGATGCTCTCCGGCGCGGCACACAGATACTGGGGCGGCTCCGGGGCGGCGGCAGAAAGGCTGGTTTTGCCTACCTTCCACCACAGCTGCGCCGTACCCTTCGGCGAGGTGCAGATGAGGTTCCAGTCAAAGGGGTTTTCACTGGTGGAGACCGCCTTTACCGGGATGGCGTTGGGCGCATCCGCAGCGCAGGGCGTAAAGTCGTGGGCGCGGATGCCCACGGCGATGCAGCCCGCCGGGACGGGCAGCGTCAGCCGCAAGGTGGTGTCCCAGCCGTCCAGCCGGACGGTGCGGCTGTCCAGCGGGGTGCAGGGCAAAATGTTCTTGCAGCCGGTCAGCCGTGCGGCGGCAACGCTCTGCGGGTCGGCAAAAACCTCTTTTGTTTTACCGGCACGCAGCACCTGCCCCTCGTTCAGCACGATCATCTCTTTGCACAGGCGGTAGGCCTCGTCCCGGTTGTGGGTCACCAGCAGAGCGGTGCCCGCAAAGTTTGCCAGCAGGCTTCCTACCTCGCCCTCTACCTCTTCCCGCAGGTAACTGTCCAGCGCACTGAAGGGCTCGTCCAGCATCAGGATGCGGGGCTTGCCCACCAGAATGCGTGCCAGCGCGGCGCGCTGCTGCTGCCCGCCGGAAAGCTGGGCGGGATAGCGCTTGGCAAGCGTCTCCAGCCGCATGGCACGCAGCATTTCGGCGCAGGCAGCGCGGCGGGCGGCGGGGTCTTTTTCTGCCTTCAGACCGCAGAGGATATTCTGTTCTACAGTCATATTGGGGAACAGGGCGTAGTTCTGGAACAGCAGTCCCACGCCCCGCTGCTGCGGCGGCAGGTCGATGTGCTGCGCACTGTCAAACAGCACCCGCCCGTCCAGCACGATGCGTCCGCGGTCCGGCTTTACAATGCCTGCAATGCACCGCAATGTCATGCTTTTGCCGCAGCCGGAAGCGCCCAGCAGGGCGGTGGAGGTGTTGCCGGCGGTAAAGGCAGCACGGAGGGTGAAGCCGTCCAGCTTTTTTTCAATGTTGACTTCAAGGCTCATTTCCGGCCACCCGCTTTCTGTTTTTTCTCCAGCAGGTTCACCGCCAGCAGCACCACCGCCGAGATAGCGATATCCACCAGCACCCACCGCATGGCACCCAGTTCATCGTTGGTGCGCCACAGCTGGTAGACCGTGGTGGCAATGGTGGCGGTCTTGCCGGGGGTGTAGCCCGCGATCATGCTGGTAGCGCCGTATTCGCCCAGTGCCCGGGCAAAAGCCAGCACCGTGCCCGCCAGAATGCCCTGACGGCAGGCGGGCATCCGCACCCGCCAGAAGATCCATGGATCGGACTGTCCCAGCGTCTGCGCCGACCACGCCAGCGTTTCGTCAAAGCTTTCAAACGCGCCGCGCGCGGTGCGGTACATCAGCGGAAATGCCACCACGATGGAGGCAAAGATGGCGCTGTACCAGTTCATGACCAGCTTTACCCCGAAATGCTGCATGAAAAAGATGCCCAGCGGCCGCTTTGCACCGAAGAGCAGCAGCAGAAAGTAGCCCACCACCGTGGGCGGCAGCACCATGGGCAGGGTGAGGATCACATCCAGCACGCCTTTCACGGTGCGGGGCAGCTTTGCGATATAGTAGGCGGCAAAAATGCCGAGGAAGAACACCGCTGCGCAGCTGATGAGGGCGATGCGCAGGCTGTTCCATAAGGGATACCAGTCCATAGGCCTTACACTGCGGTGAAGCCGACCTTGGCGAACACGTTGGCGGCCTCGGTGGACTGCAGGTAAGCGAGGAAGGCCTTGGCGGCGTCTGCGTTGGGGGCGTTCTTCAACACAGCGGCGGGGTAGATGACCTGGCCGCACATCTCCTTGGTGGCCTCGTCCACGGGGGTCAGGCCTGCGCTGTAGGCGTCGGTGCAGTAGACCACACCGGCGTCCACACTGGCTTCGCTGATCTGGGTGGTGACTTCCTTGACGTTGGAGCCGTAGGTGATGACACCGGCAGCGGCCAGTGCTTCCTCGTCGAGGTCGTAGTAAGCCAGGATCTTCTGGGTGTACTGGCCCACGGGCACATCGCTGTTGCCCATGCAGAACAGGATATCCTGCGCCTTCAGGTGCTCGGCCAGGTCGTCAAAGCTGTCGATGCCCTTATCATTGCCTTCCGGCACGCAGAGCACCACCTTGTTTTCCAGCAGGTCCACGCGGGTATCGCTGTCCACGAAATCCAGGCCTTCGGTGTTCACATCGGCGGAAGCGGTGATGTCCAGCTGGTTCATCTGCTTCTGACCGGCCGAGATGAACAGATCACAGTCGGCCCCCTCCTGGATCTGGGTCTTCAGGGTGCCGGAGGAATCAAAGTTGAAGCGGAAGGTCACGCCCGGGTGATCGGCCGAGTAGGTCTCGGCGATGGCATTCAGCGTCTCGGTGAGGGAAGCGGCTGCAAACACGATCAGCTCCACGCTCTCACCGGCAGCTTCGGAAGAAGCAGCGGCAGAACCTGCTGCGGAAGATGCAGTGCCGGAAGCAGAGCCGCCGCAGGCGGTCAGCGCGATGGATGCGCCGGCAGCACCGGCAGCCGCCAGAAAGCTGCGGCGGGAAATTTTGGTCTTGTTCATGATAAACTCTCCTGTGTTTGATGGTTTTGGGTGTTCGATACGGTACAGGATGCGGTGCCGCCCACCGGGATAAGCCCCCAGAACGGGCACAAATTATCACATGGAAAAGCATACAAAAAAACGGCCGGGCCGTCAAGCGGCAAACCGGCCAAAAATAACGCGTGGAACGGTTCAAATTGTGAATCGTCCTGCAAAAGTACGACTTCATGCGCTGTGTACGAGCATCACCTGCGGGCGCACTCGCCGTCCAGACCGGCGGCAAGGCGGATGCCGTGGGCAAGGCTGGGCAGGATGTATTCCAGATTCTCCTTTACGGCCTTGGGGCTGCCCGGCAGGTTGACGATGAGCGTCTTGCCCCGCAGCACGCTGGCGGCGCGGCTCAGCATCCCGCGCGGAGTGATGGTAAGGCTGTGGTACCGCATGGCCTCGGCAATGCCGGGGGCGTTGCGGTCGGCTACCGACAGGGTAACTTCCGGCGTGATGTCCCGGGGCGCAAAGCCGGTGCCGCCGGTGGTGAGGATCAGGTTCACCTGGCGGCCGTCGGCCAGCCGCAGGAGCTGGGCTTTCAGCTGGGCGGCATCGTCCGGCAAAAGCAGTGCTTCCTCCACCTTGTAGCCCGCGGCCGTGAGCATTTCCACAATGAGCGGGCCGCTTTCATCCTCCCGCTCGCCCCGGCTGCCTTTATCCGAAAGGGTGATGACCGCCGCCCGCAGGGGCAGGTCTGCCGGGGTGGGCAGCAGGGTCATTTCGTCGCCGGTGCGGATGGTGCCGCCTTTGACCACCCGGGCGAACACCCCCTCGCGGGGCATGATGCAGTCGCCGGTCTGCCTGCGGATGGCGCAGTCGCTGTGGCACTCCTTGCCGATCTGGGTCATCTCCAGCACGGCGTCCCCGATGGCAAAAAAGCTGGGCACCGGCAGGGCGGCAAAGTCGAAGCCTTCCACCACCAGATTTTCGCCAAAGGCACCGTAATCCACCCAGATCTTCGCGCGGAAAGCCTCGATCTTTTCTGCACTCAGCAGGCTGACCTGCCGGTGCCAGCTGCCGCCGTGGGCGTCGCCCACGATGCCCCACTCCGGGGTCAGCACCGCGCTGGGCACAGCCGTCTTGGCGGTACCGCGCCGGGGGCTGGTGCAGATGGCCAGAATTTTTCCCATGATGTTTATCCTCCGATCTGGTACATGCCGCGGGTGGCAGGCATGGAGCGGTCCTCAAAATGGTGCTCGCGGGGCTTTTCAAAAACGACTTCCCGGATGGCCTGCAGAAGCTGCTCATCGGACGCGCCGCCGCGCAGCAGGGCGCGCAGGTCGGTGCCCGTTTCGCTGGCAAGGCAGGGGCGCAGAAAGCCCTGGCTCGTCAGACGCACCCGGTTGCAGGACCCGCAGAATTTGCCGTGCACCGCCGCGATGAAGCCCACGCTCCCCTGCCAGCCGGGCGCGGTATAGTACACCGCCGGGCCGTCGCCGAAAGCTGCACCGGACACCGGCCGCAGCTGCGGCCAGCGGCGGGCAAGGCGGGCCAGCAGTTCCGGGCCGGAAAGGCTGGGCAGCCCGGCCCCAAAGCCGATGGGCATCATCTCGATGAACCGCACCTGCAGCGGGTATTCCTGTGCAAGGGCCGCAATGGCTTCCAGTTCACCCTCGTTCACGCCCGCCTGCGGCACACAGTTCAGCTTGACCGGGATGCCGCTGGCAAGGGCGGCCCGGATGCCTTCCAGCACATGGGCCAGCTCGTCCCGGGCCGTGATGCGCCGGAACGTCTCCGCGTCCAGCGTGTCGAGGCTGATGTTCACACTGTCCAGCCCCGCTGCCAGCAGGGCTGGCAGCTTTTCAGCCAGCCGCACGCCGTTGGTGGTCATGGTGACCTTGCGGATGCCGGGGGTGGCTTTCAGCCCGGCCACCAGCTGCTCCACCCCCGGGCGCACCAGCGGTTCGCCGCCGGTCACGCGCACGGTGTCCACGCCGCACCGGGCAAACAGCGCCGCCAGCCGCAGAAATTCTTCATAGGTCAGAATGTCCCCGTGGGCAAGCTTTGGCACGCCCTCCGGCATACAGTAGCGGCAGCGCAGGCTGCACAGGTCGGTGACGGACAGGCGCAGGTAGTGGATGTCGCGGCCGTATGCGTCAAACATAGCCGCCCTCGGCCCGGACGTAGTGCCCGCTCTTGCCGCCGGTCTTTTCCACTAAGCCTATCTCGCCCAGCTCCATGCCCTTGTCCACGGCCTTGCACATGTCGTAGATGGTGAGCAGCGCGGTGGAAACACCGGTGAGGGCTTCCATCTCCACGCCGGTGACGCCGGTGGTTTTCACGGTGCACACCGCCTCCACTGCCTGCCGCTCGGGCAGCAGCGTGAAGTCCACGCTCACTTTGGTCAGCGGCAGCGGATGGCACAGCGGGATCAGCTCACTGGTGCGCTTGGTGGCCATGATGCCTGCAATGCGGGCCACGCCCAGCACGTCGCCTTTTTTCACGGTGCCGCGCTCCACGGCAGCAAAGGCTTCGGCGTTCATGGTAATGATGCCCCGGGCCACGGCCTGCCGGGCCGTGACGGGCTTCTCGCTCACGTCCACCATCACGGCATTGCCGGCGGCATCAAAATGGGTCAGATTCGTTTCACTCATAACGATTATATCTTTCAAATTAAAATAAATCAAATCAGTAAGCCGGTCTCGCCCTCTCCGTCATCACTTGCGTGATGCCACCTCTCCCAAAGGGAGAGGCAAGAAGCTTCTCTCAGCCCTTGGCCCCCCCTTTGAGGAAAGACTTCCCCCGGCCGGGGGAAGATGTCGCATAAGCGACAAAAGGGGGACTCTGGCGCGTCAGCGCCTGAGAGGGTTCTCAGCAGTGCCCGAACCCGCAGTTGGGCCAGCGGCACTCGGCGCAGCCCAGGCACAGGCCGCCCTCGCCCAGCCGGGCAATGTCCTCGGCGGTGATAGGGTCGTCGGCCAGCAGGCGCGGCAGCAGCAGGTCAAAAATAGTGCGCTTGGCGTACATCACACAGCCGGGCAGGCCGCACACCGGCACGCCGTCCAGATAACTCACGAGGAACATGGCCCCCGGCAGCACCGGCGCACCGTAGGTGATGATCTCTGCCCCGGTGTTCTTGATGGCCAGCGGGGTGCGGTCGTCGGGGTCCACGCTCATGCCGCCGGTGGTGAAGATGAGCTCGCAGCCTGCGGCTTTCGCTTCCAGAATGGCGGCGGTGATGCCGGCGGGGTCGTCGTCGCAGGTCTTGTGGTAGGTCATCTCGCAGCCGTATTCGGCCAGTTTGCTCACCAGAATGGGGGTGAATTTATCCTCAATGCGGCCCTTGAACACCTCGCTGCCGGTGGTGATGACCGCGAACTTTTTCGGACGGAAGGGCAGCACGTTCAGGATGGGTTCCGGGCCTGCTGCGGCCTGCATGACGTCCATCTTCTCCTGCTCGATCACCAGCGGGATGATGCGGGTGCCGGCCAGCTTCTGGCCCTTTTTCACGGGCAGGTCGCCGTGGATGGTGGCGATCATCATCTGGGGTGTGCGGTTCACGGCCAGCAGCGCGGCGCGGTCGATCTTCAAAAGGCCGTCGCAGTCGGCGATGAGCTCGATCTTGCCCTCCTTCGGCTCGGTGCCATGGATGTTGCGGCCCGCCGCTGCTTTGTACAAAAGGGCGGCGGCTTCGTCCTCGTGCAGGATGCCGGAGCGCTTTTCCCAGACATAGAGGTTCTCTTTGCCGATGGAGAGCAGCACCGGGATATCCTCCGGCTGCACGATGTGCCCCTTGCGGAAGCGGGCACCCTTGAACTCGCCGGGGATGATCTGGGTGATGTCGTGGCAGAGCACCTGCCCCACCGCGTCTTCGGTACGGATCAGTTTCATGGTGTGCCTCCGTTACAGCGTGGGCATCTGGGCAACGAGCCAGTCCGCCAGTGCCTGGGTATCCTCCAGCCCGAAATTCGCGCCCGGGATGTCGCCCACCACCGCCAGCGGCTGGATGGACTCCGGCGCGGCCGAGACCGCGCTGCGCACCACTTCGATCTTGGGCCAGCCGCTGTTCTGGAAGCCTTCCAGCAGCACCAAGTCGTAGCCGTGGCGCTCAAACAGGGCCAGCAGGTCCTGCTCGGTCAGGCGGAACTCCTCCGTCAGCAGGTAGCGCTGCCCGGAGTACACGGCCACGCCCTGGGCCCCGGCCTCCCGCAGCCGGCGGCCGTCGGTGCCGGGCGCATCCGGGGCAAAATCGCCGCCGTCGTGTTTGATGACCCCCACCTTCAGCCCGCGGCCGCGCAGGATGGGCAGCAGTTTTTCCAGCAGAGTGGTCTTTCCGCTGCCATGCACGCCGCTGACGGCCAGCACCGCCGGGCGTTTCAGCTCAAGCTGATCGGCCAGAGCCTGTTTCGATTCACTGTACAAAGCAAAGCACCTCGTTTTCTCCTTTTCCGTGCAGCTTCCGGTTTGTTTGAATGTTACCAGCATATCGGTTTTGCGTCAAAAAGTCAAGGCCGCAGCCGTATCTGCCTGCAAATGGCCGCACTGCCAAAACCGCCCCGGCTTCCTGTTGCGGAAACCGGGGCGGTTCGTTATGCTTTCTCGGTGCTTTTTATGCGCACATTGCAACAGCGCATGAGCGGTTATTCTTCTGCCTGCTTTACAGGTGCTTTTTTCCTGCGCCGGATCAGAACGGTGCCGCCTGCCAGCACCACGGCCGCTGCGGCGGTCACAATGACCCAGGCCGGGACGCTGCTGCCGGGCACGACGGCCAGCTCTGCGGTATTCCCGGGCAGATCCCGCACCGAGACGGTCAGGCTGTCGCGGTCGCCGAACGATCCCTTGGCGAAGAAGACCGGTCGGCCGTCCTCGCGCTCATAGATGCTGGCAAGGGCGGTGATGTAATCCGTATACACCGCTTCCACCACCGTATCCAGATGCAGATCCGTCAGTTTCGTGGTGCTCCAGCGGGCGGCGCAGCCCTCCTTTGCGGGCAGTTCCGGGTAGCCGGATTCATCCAGAGAATCGCCGTATTCCAGGTTCACCCGACCCAGAACATGGTCTTCATCCTTGAAGGTCACGGTGATCTGCCCGAACCGCTTGGGGGCGTTTTCCAGTGCGATCAGCGTCTCATAATCGGTGGGCTCTGCCTGACCGGCGATGCCGCCCACGTCCTTGCGGCCGTAAACTGCGCCCTGATTGATGCAGCCGGACACAAAGCCGTCGGTGCGCCCCACGATGCCGCCCACATTGACGACGGCGTTCATGATGCCGGACACATTGCCGTGCACCTCGCCCTTGACGACGCCGTTGACGCGCACACGGCCCTTCACGCTGGAACGGGCGGTGAGCTTGTCTTCCAGGCAATAGCCGTCCATGGCTTCGATGTTTGAAAGGCCCTTGATGCTGTCCACTTCGTCATGGCTCTCCAGCTCGGTGATCATGGCCTTTTCCACGCTGTAGTCCGCTTTCGGGGTCACAAGGGCCACATAGTTGGACGCCGTAAAGTTTTCGTCGATCATGTTGCTGGCGATCTGCACATCGTTCAGCTTGGGAGTCTTGATGCTGTTCAGGCCGTAGGCATAGGGGCACAGGCTGGAGAAATGATAGGCGATCAGCACCAGCACCAGAAAGACCGGCGGGATGATCTTGCGGGTCTTATAGGCAAATCTGCCCACGAAGGGAATTTTGGGCACAAAGCTCTTGTGCTCGGTCTTTTCCATCCAGGGGCCAAAGATCATCAAAAGGCCCGGCATGACGAGGAACACCGACAAAATGGAGTAGGCGATGGCCTTGATGAGGCAGATGGCCATATCCGGGCCGATCTTGAACTGCATGAACATCATGGCCACCAGACCGCCCACGGTGGTCAGACAGCTGGACGAGATCTCCGGGATGCTCTTGGACAGCGCTTCAATGACCGATTCCTTCAACGGCAGGGTCTCGTGTTCCTCACGGAAGTGGTTGGAGAAGATGATGGCGTAGTCCAGCGACAGCGCCAGCTGCAGAATGCTCGTGACCGAGTTTGACACGAAGGAAATGGTGCCGAACAGAAAGTTCGTACCGCTGTTGAGCACCATGGAAATGACAAAGGTGAGCAGCAGCACGGGGATCTCGGCGTAGGTCTGCGAGGTGAAGATCAGCAGGATCACCACGATCAGAAAAATCAGGTCGCGCCGTTCCACGATCTGACACGCCACTTTGTGCATCACATCGTTTTTCGGTGCGGCTTGTTCGTTCATTGGCATTCCCTCCCATTTAAAAAATCAACAGGAACAGGATAGCACAGCCACTTTTCAGATAAAACAGGCATTTCCGGCCATTTGTGCAAATACGGACAAATTCTGCTTTTTGTCCGGTATTTTTGTGCCAGATCTCCAGACGAACCGGTCAACTTGTCCCTTGATAGATTTGCCGGACAACTGTATAATAAACCCAAACGGAGGGATACCGCTATGAAACACGAAGAAGCCAGCCTGCAGACCCGCAAGGCACTTTCGGCTGCACTGAAAGCCCAGATGGAGCACAAACCTCTGCGCAAGATCACGGTGAACGACCTGATCGGCATGTGCGACCTGAACCGCAAGACCTTTTATTATCACTTTACCGACATCTACGATCTGCTCAAGTGGACGCTGGAACAGGAGGCCGTGGAGGTGGTCAAGCAGTTCGACCTGCTCACCAACTACCACGACGCCCTCCTTTTTGTGATGAACTATGTGGAAGAAAACGCCCACATCCTCAGCTGCGCCTACGACAGCATGGGGCGCGACGAGCTGAAGCGCTTTTTCTGCAGCGACTTCTACGAGCTGGCCGACGGTATGATCGACCGCTGCTGTGCAAACTGCGGCGTCACCATCCCGCCGGACTACCACCGCTTTCTGCGGGACTTCTACACCGAAGCCTTCGCCGGCATTCTGGTCAACTGGTTCCGCGAGAGCCATACCCCCGAAGAAAAGGAGAACACCATCGCGTATCTCTCCCAGTTCGTGATGACCTCGCTGCCCGCCGTGCTCCGCCAGAACGGCAAATAACTCCGCATTGCTCCCCATTCGTGCCGTTTTGTTGGTTTTCCTGCGGCAAAGATTCTGTTATCATGGAGACACTCTAACAGAAAGAAGCCGTTTTTCATGACAGAACACCGTTATCAGATCCAGGTCTCCACCCAGCTCGGCATGCGCCGGGGGACGCTCACATGGACCGAACAGGGCAGCGCATTGCAGGGGACGCTGCACTTTCTGCACCGGGCAAATCCGTTTTCCGGGCAGGTCTGCTCTGCCGGCCGGCGCGTCTTTTCCGGGCAGATCCAGACCCTTGTCTCCCGCATTTCCTATCAGGCCGACTGCTTTCTGACCGGCAGCGGCCTGACGGGCACTTTCCACACGGCATCCGGCGATTACTCCATCGTCGGGGAAGCGTTCGGGCCGGAAAGCACCCTCAGCGAAGAAACGACCTGAGTCCTCTGTCCGCGCTTCTTTGGCAGAATCATCGCTGTTTTACTCCCCCAAAAAGCCGGAAATCATTCTTTCTTGCAGCAAAAAGCCCCTCGGCTTCTATTACAGAAACCGAGGGGCTTTGTTTGCTTTATTTGTGCTTGTCGAGCATCAAGCCCTCACGCAATCACTTGCGGGGGTTCTTGATCGCAGCCTGGGCGGGTGCCAAAATTACAGAGCGTTCCTCGCTTCATTTGTTCTATGCGATCACCCTCAATCTCATAGCCTTTTTTCAAATCCGCCATGGATCAGAGGACCTACAAAGAATGTGACGAAGGCATTGGGATCTTGCTCGTGAATAATTTCCTGCAGCTCCCCGATTTCATACTTGTTCACGGCACAGAAAAGGATCTTCTTAGGGTGGTTGGTGTACGCACCGTATCCGTTCCAGAAGGTGACGCCGCGTCCCATCTTCTGCAGGATTTCAGTCTGCACAGTGGAAACATCCGTAAATATCAGGGCCGCCACATTGATGTTCTGGTCGTGAAACCTATCTGCCACCGTATACAGGATTGCCACAAAGATGATGGAGTACATCGTAGTTTCCAAATCAAAAAGGAATAGGCAGACCGAAAAGAGAACCGCATTGACATAAATGGAAAGCCGTCCGCTTTTAAAATCCGGGTATTTCTTTACCAGACACATGCATGCAATGTCCATGCCGCCGCAGCACCCACTGCCCCGCAGCGCATAGCCGACACCTACACCACAGAGAATAGCGCCGAAGATACAGTTCAGCAGCACATCCTCCACAAGGGGTGCTTTGAGCGGCGGAAGTACTGAGAGAAGCAACGTCTGCACTGCTACCGAGAGCATGGTTTTGATGCAGAACCTGCGGCTCATGACCCGGTATCCTATCAGGAACAGCGGTACATTGATGAGGAAATTGATCATACCAACAAGGTTTGCATCACTGCGGATCGCAATGAACCTGCGCAGAAAAATCTCTATAATCTGAGCCAGGCCAATCACACCGCCAAAGTTGATACCATTGGGGGTGACAAACAGGTAGATCCCCAGAGTCAGCAGTGTGGAGCCAAATATCAGATCAAAATACTGCTTATATGCTTTATTCATAGCATTCTTCCCGAATCTTCTGTGCATACCAGCCAAAAGAATCTTTTTTGTAGCGGGTGAGGTCTCCGGTGCCGTCGTTATGTTTATTTACATAGACCAGTCCGTACCGCTTATCCATTTCACCGCCGCCCGCGCTGACCAGATCGATGATGCCCCAGACCAGATATCCCATGCAGGGAATGCCGTCCTCCAGAACTGCTTTTTTCATCTGGGTGATATGAGCATCGAGATACTCCACCCGGTAGGGGTCATGGACGGAACCGTCCACTTCCAGAGTGTCCTCCACGCCCAAACCGTTTTCCACAATGAACAGCGGCTTGTGATAGCGATCATACAGATCATTCATGGTCACGCGCAGGCCGACCGGGTCGATCTGACGTCCCCATTTCGTGATCTGCAAATACGGGTTGCGCAGGGTAGTAATGGCGTTGCCATCCGCCACATTTTTCAGATGCTCCGGATCCGTGGAGATCAGCCTGGAGGAATAGTAACTGAATCCCAGAAAATCGCAGGTGTTCTGAGCCAGAAGTTCGTCATCACCCGGCTGTTCGTCCAGCGTGATGCCCAATTTTGCAAAGTAATTCCGGGCGAATCCGGAGTAACAGCCGTTCAATTGGACATCCGGAAAAATGTAATTTTTGTTGTTACTGATACGTGCTTCCATCACATCATTGGGGTTGCAGGAATAGGGATAAAAGCTTCCGGCCGCCATCATGCATCCAATTCGGAAATTCGGGTTGATTTTTTTACCGATCCGTACCGCGCAGGCACTTGCCACCAGCTGGTTATGCGCGGCATTGTACACGATCTGGTTGAACTCCGGGTCGTCCTTGTCCACCAGCAGGCCACCGCCCAGATAAGGGATGTGAGTGATCATGTTGATCTCATTGAAGGTCATCCAGTATTTTACCAGATTCCGGTAGCGGTCAAACACGGTGGCAGCGTATTTTTCATACAGTGCGATCAGCCTGCGGTCTGCCCAGGCACCGTATTTCCGGATCAGGGCTTCCGGCACATCAAAGTGGCACAGGGTGACCACCGGCTCTATCCCGTACCTACGACACTCCGTAAACAGCTCCTCGTAAAAACGCAGGCCATCTTCGTTCGGGGCGTTCTCTTCCCCGGTCGGATAGATCCGCGTCCATGAAATGGACAGACGCAGCGCCTTGATCCCGATTTCTGCAAGAAGGCGGATATCCTCTTTGTATCGATGATAAAAATCAATTGCTTCCCGGCTAGGATAATAATCGTACTGCGTTTCCAGAATGTTTCCCGGATGCAGCATGGCATTCCATCTGCCGTAGGCTGCATCCGGCAGAAAGTCAGCAGACGCAGGCAGCCTGCCGTCTTCCTGCCAGGCACCCTCGCACTGGTTAGCAGCAAGTGCTCCACCCCACAAAAAATCGGACGTCAGTTTCATAATACCTCCAACGCCCCGGGACGCATGCGCTCCCCGGGGCGAACAAAATTTTGAGATCAGTGTTTCTTCAAGATTTCCTCGTCAAAGCCAAAGAGAATCGTAAGTACACAGGATGCCACGATCGTCACGATGATTGCAATAACCATAGCCACGATGGTATCCTCAAAGATCGGCAGGGCAAACAGGGAGGAAGAACCATACTCGTAGTTATGGACACCCAGCAGAGCGGCCACGACACCACCGATGGCGCCGCCGAGGGAAACCGCCCACATAGGTTTCTTCAGCGGCAAGTTAAAACCGTAAATGGCCGGCTCAGTCACACTAGCAAAGATGCAGCCCACTGCAACGGACAGTGCTTCGGATTTGATTTCCTTGTCCTTTGCCTTGATGGCGATGCCCAGAGAAGCGCCGCCTTCTGCCATGTTGGACAGCAGCATACCGGGGCGGAACAGGGGATCAAAACCATTTTCCGACAGCAGCTGGATCATGGGAGCTCCCAAAGTCATGTGCATACCGGTCATGACCATGTAGGGGAACAGAGCCGTAAACAGCGCAACCGTGATGGGGCCTGCAATGTTATACAACCACAGGATCGCGGCGGTGACATAGGTGCCTGCCAGCTGACCCAGAGGCGCCAGTGCAAGGATCGAGACGGCATAGGTGGCGGCCATTGTCAACGTACCGACAAAGATAGGCTTGAACACACCGGGGATCACTTTGTTCAGGAATTTTTCCACATAATACGCAACGATTGCCAGCAGCAACGCAGGAAGCAGAGAACTGCCGTATCCTTTCAGGGCAACATTGATACCAAACATGGTGACTGGATCGCCAGCACTTACAATAGCCGTCCATTCAGGAGCGACCAGTGCACCGGCCACGACCATGGAATATGTGGGGGTCGCGCCCAGTTTCTTGGCCGCTCCATAAGCGACCAGAATGGGCATGAAGTAAAACACCGCATTGCCCACGATGCTCAGCAGCGTATAGGTAGAGCTGTCCGCAAAGGGAGCATAAACCTTGGAGATCAGCAGCAGGAACACCTTGATCATACCGCCGCCGATCAGTGCCGGAACCATAGGCTGTACGGCAGCGGAAATGTAACCAATCACTGCCTGCCCAACCGAAATCTTTTCGCCTTTCAGGTCACCGTCCAGTTTTTCGTCCACAGCACCGCCATCGCTGTAGCCCAGCTTCAGCACCTCTTCATAAACCTCCAGCAGATCCTTGCCGATGATGACCTGCAGCTGGCCGCCCTGATAGGTGACGCCCAGCACGCCATCCAGATCATTGATGGCTTTCTGGTCTACCTTCTTGACGTCCTTGACCGTCATGCGCAGACGGGTCATGCAGTGAAATACGGAAGTAACATTTTCCTTTGCTCCAGCCAACGTCATGATATTCTGCGCCAGCTGTTTGAAATCTTTTGCCATTGTAACATCCTCCAAAAAATCTTCCTGGATGGTAACGGACAGAATGTTCCGGTTCAGTTCCGCGCCAGAAACTCCATCCAGACGGTTCAGTTCTTCTAGATCTGCCATACCGCTGTCTTTCACAGTGATATACAGGTGCTCTCCGTCAAAACGTTTTCGTGCAACATTGCCTTCACCACCGATGTGATGTATGATAGTTTGAAAGAATGCATCCTGTTTCATGGCTGATCCTCCTGATTTTTTATCTGAAAAGCGCTGCGGGCCCTGCACCGCTGTTCATTCAATATGTAATAAAAGATCCGGGCACAAAGCGCCTTCAAACTGCCTGAAAACGCAGGCGTTTTCAGGTCGGATGCGCTCTGTCCCCGGATCACGTCCCGCAAATGGCGAGTGCCGCTCCAAGCAACGGAAGCTGTTTATGTATTTTTCTGGCAGACGCGGTTGATATGCAACATCAAATAGAGAAGTTCCTCATCGTTACAGCACCAATTCTCCTGCTTTTGCAAGAAAGCCGCAATCTTTTTAGCACAGATATATGTTTTAGGGTAATCATTGGCCAGCATCTTTACCATGCTGCCGCTCCCCGTTTCGCTCTGAGTACCGCTCATCAGCCGTTGGATGAGATAGCGGATATGCATCGTGAACCGGTAGTAACTGTAGCTGTCCTTATCCAGTTTCAGGTTCATTTCCCGCTCCACAATGGACTCCACGCCTTCCTGAATCTCCAACGCCTTTACGAGGGAATGGATCTCGCTGTTTTCGATTTCAGCATTGATCAAATGCATTGCAATGCTGACCGCTTCGGAATCCGGAAGTGAGACCCCCGTGTATTCCTTCAGGATATCCAATGCTTTTACGCCCAGATCAAACTCATTGGGATACAGATGACGGATATCATAGGCAATGGGGATCGTCAGGTTCAATCCGCTGCGAAAGCGCTCCACCGCAAAGTTCAGGTGGTCGGCCAGCGTCAGCGGCAGGTTGGAGTTAAGGGTCGTATTCAGTACGACCTGCGCATCTTCTGTAATGTCGGCACTCGCCAGAAGAATCTCCTGCGGAAGAGTACTGATCATCTCAAAATAACGCGGGTCGATATCGTAAAACGTGCGGTCTATCCGCGACATATCCGTCAGTTCGTATGGAACCGCCGGAAACCCGATGCCCTTACCAATCACGATCAGTTCCTTCCCGCGGGAGTCCTGAGCAACAGCGGCACTGTTATTGATTTTCCGAACAATTCGCATAGCACCCATCCCTCTCCGTTTCGGATAAAGAAAAAACCTCGGACTGCAGTCACAATTATACCTGCAGGTATAGACGCTCTACCGAGCACTATCCTTTGTTCACAAGTACAACTGACGCTTCCGAGGAATCACGTGTTGTAATAAGATGTTAACATAAAATTCATAGAGATTCCATTCGCCTTTTTTACAATTTTATCGGTCATTTTTTGTGCATAAATACTTCTTCTTTTAACTTTAAACCATTCATAAGTCCACCACCTTATTCGACCGATGTACGCTTTCTTTTCTATTATTGAAACCTCTTTCCGCTTACAAAACAAGATGCAAAAAGCTCTTGGCCTCCATTACAGAAGCCAAGAGCTTTTTTCTTCTTTGTCCTATCAGATTTTATTTCCGGGGAGACTTAATCGCAGCCTGGGCGGGTGCCAAAATTACAGGGCGTTCAAAAGTCAATACAGGTTCACTTGCCCTGTCCGCTTGAGAGACTCTCCATACATATTCCCTTCTCAGTCTTCTATACTCCGGGGCAAGGAGTTATTTCGTGAAGAAGATGCAGAGAGTATTCATACAGAAACAGACGCTTCGGCTGTTGTAAAAATGGTCCGACAAGTTTTTCCATCCGTTCAAAGCGGTAAAACAGAGTCGTTTTATGGATAAACAGGGCATTACTCGTCCGGGTCATATTACGTCCGCAGGAAAAATAAACCATCAGTGTTTGAATATACTGGGTCTGATGTTCACGGTCATACTGCTGAAAAAAACGGATGTGCGGATGGATGTGCCGGAGCAGTTCCTCCTTTTTATAAGTAGAAAGATAGGCGCAAAGCGGCAGATGATCTTCGTAGAAAACGATTTCCGGTAAAGAATCCTGAATGTCCATCACACGTTCCGCACACATCAGTTCCTGTGCCTGCGTGTAAGCCACAGGCGTATCGATAAGCTGTAAATAGGCGGCACTGACCGCAATATGAAAGTGATGGTATTTCAGCCAGTGGCGCAGACGGATGCTGCTCTGTTCTTCAAGGCTTCCCGACCCAAGAATGATCACGCAATCGCGGTAGCAGCAACAGATACAGCCGGGGAGAACGTTCCGCAACTGTACGGAAAGCTGCTCTGGGCGCAGAACCGAAAAAAGAGAGACTTCTTCTGTAAACAGGCACCCAAGTCGGTAATTGGCAAGAGCCTTCCAGCCGGATTGTTCCAGCCGTGCCTGTACAATGGAAGAGTCTGTCAGCTGCCCCAAAGCAAGCTGCAAGAGAATCGTTTCTTGCATCTTCCGGCCCGCGTCCGGCTCAATGCTGCCGCTGCGCTGCATCGTGACGGCAACACCCTGCGAAAGAGCTATCCAGCAGATGACCTCATCTTCTGTGGGCGGTTTCTCCGGGCGGTGGAACAGATAGCCCAGCACCTGCCCGCTGCTGAGGACAGCGCAAAACAGTTCCCACTGCCCCAGCTGCTCATTATAGAACCAAAATGGCCGGGAAGTTTTTGCCAGCCGCCGGGAAATACCTTTCTGCTGCATATCGGCCACGATCTCCGGACGCATGATGCGCCTGTCGGATTGCTGCAGAACAAACACATTATCGTTGCGCGGCGGATGTGAGGAAGCCAGCAGATTGTAAGCTGCGTCGCAGACCGAAACATCCCACAGGCCGAGCTTTGCGGCCTCCTCCAGCAGTTCCTGCAAGGTACAGCCCTCGGCCAGCCTTTGCAGGAGCCGGAGCGTAAAAACAGCAGAACTTTCCATTTTCTTCTCCCTTCTTTCAGCTAATACTACGAATATAGCATAAATCGTGCTAAACATCCAGAAAAATCCCCTTAGATATACGATGAAAGTTCGATCCATATTTGTTAGTATAATAACGAACGAACAATACGGAGAAATCCCCCACCAAGAGAAAGGAATCGGAGACGATGAAAAAGATTTCACGCAAGGGCTTTTTGAAGCTGGCTTCTGCCGCAGCCATGAGCGGCATCACGGCTGGTGCACTGAGCGCCTGCAATTCGGGCAAGGAAGCAGCCGCCTCTTCGGCAGCGGCATCGGAGGCTGCATTTTACACGGCAGGCACCTACAACGCCACCGCACAGGGCATCAATGGTGATGTGACCGTCAGTATGACCTTTGATGCTTCCAGCATTACCGAGGTAGTCATCGATGTCTCCGGCGAGACCGAGTCTATCGGCGGTGCGGCTGCCGAAACTCTGACCAAGAGCATTCTGGATGCCCAGAGCAGCGAGGTGGATGCAGTAGCCGGTGCCACCATTACTTCCAACGCCATCAAGGAAGCTGCCGCCAAGTGCATTGCGCAGGCCAAGGGCGTGGACCCGGATTCCATGAATGTGCAGACTGAGAAGATCAGCTGGCGCACCGCCCCGGAAGCTATTCCGGAAAGCGATATCACCGGCACCAAAACGGCTGACGTGGTGGTCATCGGCTTTGGTCAGGCCGGTCTGGCCTGCGCCCGTGCTGCCGTAGAAAACGGAGCATCCGTCATCGTTGTGGAGAAGATGCCTGAGGAAAGCCACGCATGGACTGGCTGCGACTTCGGCCATATCAATTCCCAGTGGCTCAAGGAGCAGGGTATTCCTGAAGTCGATCCTGTTGAAGTGCTGAATGACTGGCAGCTGCGCGGTTGCAATATGTCCAACCCCAACCTCGTCATGCAGTACCTCAAGAACTGCGGTGATACGTTTGACTGGTTCATCAGCCTTGCCAGCGAGGAAGATAAGAAGCAACTCCGTGCATTCCATAATCCATACCCCACCAACTTCAAGAGCCAGCTGGCCGGTCAGAAGTTCTGGAACGGTACTGCACAATTCCCCGGCATCTTCTTTGAGGGAAGCTACACCGTCACCGAGCACAGCAAAGTTGTGGCAAAGTACATTCAGGACAAGGGCGTGCAGGTCTTTTACGGCAATGATGCCCAGTATCTGGAAAAGGATGCCTCCGGCCGTGTGACCGGTGTGATTGCCAAGGGCGAGAACGGCTACGTGCGCTACAGCGGCACCAAGGGCGTTGTGCTGGCAGCAGGTGATTTTTCTGCCGATGCCGAAATGGTGGACGAACTCTGCCCCAATATCAATGCACTGAACTACACCGGAGACGGCAAAAAGATCACCGGCATGGATCGCGACGGCAAGGGTATCAAGATGGGTGTCTGGGCTGGCGGCAAGCTGGAACCGGGTCCTCTGTCTACCATGGGCGGCACCTTCTTCTTTCCCAGTGGACTGTTGGGTTCCTGCGGCAATTTGTGGCTGGACAATGACTGCAAGCGCTTCTGCAATGAGGGCTTCGGCGATCCCGTCTTTGCGGGTGCTGAAGCTGCCCGTCACAAGGGAACGATCTACAGCGTATTCGATGCCGACATTTACGAACAGCTGCAGTCCTTCCCTGCTGGCCATGGTTCTGCCTTCGTCAATGATCCCACTTACAAAGCAAATCTGGAGCAGGCTCTGGCCGATGCATACGCCGCAGGTAAGGACGGCGTGGATGAGTGCCTGACCATGACCGGCGGTACGATCCGTCTGTTCGCTGCTGATACTCTGGACGACCTGGCCGATCATCTGGGCCTGACCGGAGAAAAGAAAGACAACTTCCTGGCGTCTGTTAAAAACTATAACGCCAAGTGCGCTGCTGGTTATGACGATGATTACGGCAAGGATCCCAGTGTGCTGTTCGCAGTGCAGAAAGCTCCTTACTACGCATTCAGCAAAGACATCTATGCCGGATATGAGTTCCTTTGCACCACCGGCGGCCTGTGGACTGACAATAACCAGAACGTCTACGATGAATATCTGGATGTGATTCCCGGTCTGTATGCAACCGGCAATTGCTGCGGCCGCCGCTTTGGTGTGCAGTACAGCACCCCCATTGCAGGTGTCAGTGTAGGCATGGCGCAGACTCTGGGTCGTATCCTTGGCACTCATCTGGCACAGTTGTAAGTGTTTTTTCTTTCTTCTTAATTAATATAGTCTGAAAAATGAGATGATTTTTTCCTTTTCGGGAAAGTCATCTCATTTTTATATTTATAAAACCCGCACCATTTGCGCAAATAATGCCTTATTCCCGATTGTATCACTCGGCAAATTCTTCCATAGGCGGCATATCCGTATCACAGATGGTTATCGTTCTGTATACACTGCGCCCAAGTCCTGCCGGATAAACCTTTAATGTATACTGCGTCTTCATTACGATTCCTCTTTCTTTTGATTTTATTTCAATTTAACTGTCTGTATCTGTCCCAGAATCGCGTTCTTCATGCTATCCTTCAGATAGGCCTCATTCAGCGCTTTCTTGGTATAATTCAGATATGTTCCCGCCGTTTTCTCCGTCAGAAGCGCCGTAAAGTAACGCTCCCAGCTAAAATATTCCTTACTATCGATGTAGTCAGACGGTATCTGCAAAATCTGTGCGACCTCCGCATTTTTTAGAATTCCAGAGGAAAGAATCAGCCATTCAAAAGATTCCGGCAAATATAGTGTCAGATTTTCTCTTGTCTGCACAAGCTGCAGCACTCTATCCATTTCCGGACCAAATGCTGCACCGTCTGCAATCACCAGAATCTTTTCATCCCTATGAGCTTTCAAATAGGAAAACACATTGGATTTTCCGTTCGCGGTATCACACTGCATTTGATGCTCTGCACAGACCGCATCAAAAAACCGATAACCCGAATTGCTGTCCTCTGTCAAGATCCTCTCCGGTTTAATATTTTCAGTCGTACTATCCGGGTAAATTCGATAGAACGAATGATAACTTTGTTTCAGCGACCCATACTTTCCAGAGGTTCGGATTCCATACACTTCTTCCACACTGTATGGCAAGGCCGGCAAACCCTCTCTGGTCACGATAACATAATAGTTATCCGTCTGCTGAATCGCACGTGCAAAATCTTTGGTCTTGACAAACTCGTTTCCTTCGTCGATAAAAACAATGCTGTCCTGAATATTGTCAAGTTGTCCCTTCCAAAGATTTCCTTCTACCACATAGCAACCTTTATCACAATTTAGAGTGACCGGCCCACTTTCTCCATCGTTCATATGCGTACGAATCATATCCACGAGGGTCGTTTTACCCGTTGCGCTATCACCGCGAATGATGGTTAAGTTGCGCCGCAGTTCAAATTCATATTTCAGGTACTTTGTGCCAACGACCACTTTATGAATGCCTTTCATTTCTGTCAGCCCCTTTACACAAACTCACCTGCGGCCAAAATCAGCTCTTCCATACTGTGAACGATTTGATTCGTATTCAGCACTTTTACAGTAAATGGCTTTTTGCCAAAATCCATCAGGTGGCGCAAATTCACCGTGCGATCTTCCCTCTCTGCAATTTTGAGCAGCCACTTTGCACAGTTGTCACCACAAGTCGATACATTGAACACTTTCTCCGGCTCAAACTTTACCAAAATCAGTGTCTTTACGCCACCAGACAAACCAATCGGTGGAATTTTACCCAAGACCGAGCTGTCAATGATACCACTGTCGATAACGGTAGACTTATCCACATCCTGAATCATTTCCTTGACCATCGGGTCAACGATCCAGTCTTCCTCGTAATCGTATTTGAAATAAGAAGCCGTTACGTTGCATTGGCCTACATGACAGGCATCTTGCCTATTAAAAAGTACGGCTCCCACTCTGCGCTAAATATGTTTACTGAGTATTCCATGACCGATCCCGATGAACTGGCACGGTGTGACGGCTTCAGATATACAAAAAATCGCCAATGCATGAGAGAAAAATCTCTCACGTTTGGCGATTTCCTTTTTACCCTAAAAGCACTCTTGCTCTGCGCTGTATCTCTTTTTCAATCATCTTCAAGCGATTTGGCGGCAGATTATAACGTGTCGCTCTGCGGTCAAAATGGAAATCCGGCAGCTTATGGAGCATCGCACGGTGACGAGGTTTCATTGCACTCTTTGCAGCTGCAAAGAAATCATCGTATGCAAGCGGAAGCAGTGTGCGGGCATATTCATCAAATGCTTTCTGGTTGTCCCAAAGATCCGTTCCGCCCAGACTGAACAGCGAGTTTCCGTGGTCAAACAGCGGTGCGGGTGCCGCAATCGTGTTGGTCTTATTATCCACCAACACGCCAAAGTTTCCATAGTGGCGGTCAGTGTTGCAGATGATCGCATCAAAGACCAGCATATCTTCCAGCGCATCCACAAAGTTCTGACCTAACGTCTGATAATACGCAAAAATTGCTTTTATTCCACCTTTGGACACAAGCTGTCCGATGGGAATATAAGAATACTCTTTGCTGGTGAACAGCTCACACTTGGAACAAAGCGTCTTTTTCAGATCTTTTGTCAGGGTGTAGCGAATCGCATTCACGCCCATCACCTGTGCAACTTGATAAGCATACATTTCCGAGTACGGTTCAAATCCCAGATTACTGAACCTTGACGTGCCACCTTTATAAAGATAGATTTTTCCGTTTTGTCTGCGCCAGCATTTTGGCAGCATCCCGTTGGTCGAGAACTCCGGGCAGGACGCAAGCGAAGTTCGTATGCTGCTGCCATATCCTGTAAAGGCGATTGCTGCCAGCACCTGACTGAATCGGTTATCGTAAAGATTTACTTTTTCAAAGGTGTCACCGGAGCCCTCTGCATCTACCCAAAAGCAATCATTGAGTGAAAGACCTTTATTGGCTGCAATAATTCCAAGCGGTCGATTCAAAGAAAGCCCCACCTTAGAGAGCAGAGCGTCTACATACGCTCGGTTCTTCGGAATTGTGCGATGCCGCAGCCAGCGTTCTACATCATCTTCTGATACAGTCAGATTCAAAGGTAGAAAAGAACGGTTTTCTTCGTAGACCTTTATAAAATGGAGGCCAGTATCTGCACTGTCCATGTTTGCTTCAAAGGTAAGCAGCGGCAAATCAAAATGCCGGATGGTGTAGCGCACAGCGATTTCTCCTTTCATCCATGATCTTTTCCTTTATTGTACGGCATCAGAATCCGAATGAAAAGTGCCACCGTCATTCTGCACAAAATTCAAGGATAAAATTTTATACTACAAAATCTGCAAAAATCGGGTTTTCGGGTCATACACTACAATAGAGCTTGCCAGGCTGGTGCCGGAAGCACCGGTCCAGCCATCCACCACCAGATAGTTGCCATCGTCCGCACCAATGCCCGCGTGCAGGGCCGCACAGCCGCTGTAATCCCCAATCGCAAGGGTCTGGGCGGAGCGGAAGCCATCCTCGGTGTTGGTCAGCAGCTGCAGGTTCAAGCCGCCGCTCTCCTGCTCAGCAGGCAGGGCCAATACCAAATCCTGGGTGCCCTCTCCGCCCGTCAGGTTGGCAAGGATCATTTCGGTGTATGCCTGCTTGATGATGATCTGCAGGCCATCCTCGGTGTACAGATACACCACCATATAACGGTCGCCCTGGGCGCTGGCATAGCCGACAAGGATCTGCAAGGAATTTTCATCCCGCAGATGGGCGGTATTCACGCTTTCCACCTCGCTGGAAAGCCCTTCTGCCGTCTGCGTCACCCGCCAGCCGTTTTCCTCGGTCGGTTCCAGAATAGCCAGGTACACATTGCCCGCAGAGGCATCCAGCGTGTACAGCACGGCGGCTTCATCCTGGCCGTCACCATCCCAATCGCCAAACAAAAAAGGGGAAAGAAAATCGCCGCTGGCAGGGTATTTCAGGGTCGCGGTTACACCAAGGGCGCTGTTGAGCGCCTTTTGTACGGCGCGCGCAGCAGGGATTCCACATCGCTGCCGGTTACGGCAGAACAGCCGGAAAGCAGCAGCACGGCTGCCAGTGCGCACGCGGCGCAGCTGCGGCGGTATGGCATGGATATTTTCCCTCCCCTGCATGGTTTCCAGGCACTATTTGCACCCCAGACAAATACAGGTTATAGTATACCACAATCAAGCCAACGCTGCAATGCCAAGAATCATCATCAGCACCCCCACGCAAAAGCCTGTCACCCCCATTTTGCGCCACGCCGGTTCAAACGCCGCGGGCAGCAGCTGGGCAGCCGCCACCCACAGCATAATGCCCGCCACCACAGCCACAATGCCGTTCAAAAGTCCCGGCGTCAACAGTGGGGCCAGCACCAGTGCCGCCAAAACGGCCCCCGCCGGTTCCGCAAGGCCGGATACCAGCGCAGCCACGGCACCCTTGGCCCGGCTGCCGGTGGCGCAGGCAAAAGGCACCGCAACGGCCAATCCCTCCGGGATATTGTGCAGGGCAATCGCCAGTGCCGTGCGCGCCCCCAGCTGCGGGTCCGAGACGTTGGTCAGCAGGGTCAGGATGCCCTCCGGCAGGTTATGCAACAGCAGGGCTGCCCCCGTTACCAGCGCAGCCCGCATGGCAGAGCCCTGGGTGCGGGAGCCAAAACGGTCGGCCAGTGTATCCTCGTCCGGCAGAGCACAGGCCAACAGCCAGGCTGCCAGCATACCACCCAGCAGCAGTGCCGCAGCCGCAGCCCCACAGCCAAAGGGTGAAAGCAGCGCCCCGTAAAAATCCAGCAGCGCCGGAGCCAGGTCCGCCAAACTGACGGTCAGCATGACCGCCCCGGCAAAGCCGCCGCAGAACGCCATCAGCCTTGGCGTTGGCCGGAACAGCGCCGCAATCAGCCCGCCCAGACCAGTGGACAGACCGGCGATGGTTGTCATGAGGAGAGGAAGAAGCATAGTGAACACCCCAGTTTTAGTTAGGAGTTAGGAGGGAGGAGTTCGGCGTTGGGCGCAAGCAATTAGAAATTAGCAATGAGGAATTAG
>OOCH01000768.1_pt1 | contig 29623 bp, 25 predicted proteins | sample 1671641 | NCBI WGS metagenome assembly OOCH01 (sample SAMN06348177, study PRJEB24527) | human gut metagenome | biome: human gut; feature: ankylosing spondylitis patient; material: feces | host: Homo sapiens | place: China | collected 2015-10
ATATCATAAATAATTTCTGAATTGTTACAAAATGTTTCATAAGATTGTTGGGTATCCAAAATAGAGACTACTTTAGAAATATTTCCATTAGAATACTTGATAATTCTTTGTAAAATTAATTCATTTAAATCTCTTTTGAATTTCCTGTTATAGTATTCTTTTATTTCTTTTTCACCGAATTTATTAAGTTTAATTTCTTTATTATTAGGATCTGATAATTTACTGTTGTCTTTTTGACAGAAAATCACAATTGTCTTTTCATTAAACTTATCCGTTGATAATATAGGACAATTATCAATAAAAACAATATTCTTCTTTCTAATAACATATGGAAGTTCATTTATATTAAAAACATTCTTAGATTCACCATAATTAATTAGATACACATATCCAATTTTTCTTTTTATTTTCAAGTACATTCGATAGTGATCCCGGTCTAATTCTGATTTTGCAATTGACTTGCAATCTAATAATTGTCTTATTTTTAACAAAAGTTCTGTTTTTCCAGAACCTTCTTCTTCACTACAAACAATGGGGATAATTTGATCCTTACACTTTAAATATAGTATGTTATATAAGTGTTCAATAACTGTATTTATAGTTGCTTTTCGATCTGTAAAAAAATAAGTAGGCATACTGTAGTCCGAAGCATTTATTTTGATAAAAATATTAACAATATATCCTATTGCGGTGTAAATAAAACTAATAATTTGACATATAACACCAATAATAACTATCTCATTTTGACATACACTTTCTATAACTATTCCAGTTATATACATACAAATAAAAAATATGTTAATTCCTATAAGTGTGTTTTTGCTTAAGCGTGCTTTCATTATGTATACCTCATATAATTACGAATAACTCTTTATTATCCTTCAACTTTTTTAGGTAATGGAGACGGATAGTGAATTGTAGCATGAGATTGTTAATGACGTGAAACAAGAGTAGTCATGTCATTTATACGAAAAACAGGAGTGGAAGTAATAATCACGGTCATTGCAATATGCACTAAAATAGGGTATGATATAACATATGTAAATTTATGAAAATAAGGAAAATCAGGAAGGAGCAAGTCAACCATGAAAGGGTACCATTACATCAAAAGAGGAATTGATATCATATTAAGTGGGATGGCGATAGTGATCTTATCACCACTCCTTCTTTTTTTATGTATTGCGATCAAACTGGATACACCGGGACCGATATTATTTAAGCAGAAGCGTGTCGGCATCCACCGGAGTTTCTTCCAGATTTACAAATTCCGTACCATGCGGATTGACACACCGAAGGATGTGCCGACACATATGCTGGAGAATCCGGAGCAGTACATCACAAAGGTGGGAAAATTCCTGCGCAAAACCAGTCTGGATGAACTGCCGCAGATTTTTAATATCTTCAAAGGAGAAATGAGTATCGTAGGACCGCGGCCGGCACTGTGGAATCAGGATGATCTGGTAGCAGAGCGTGAGAAATATGGTGCCAATGATGTGACACCGGGGCTGACCGGGTGGGCGCAGATCAATGGCAGAGATGAACTGGAGATTCCGGACAAAGCAAGACTGGATGGCGAATATGTCAAACATCTGGGACCATGGATGGATCTGAAATGTTTTCTTGGCACAATTGGATCCGTGCTCATGCACGACGGCGTGGTTGAAGGTGGAACCGGCGAACTGAACAAAGCGGAAGAAGATACAGAAGCACACAAAAGCGGACTGGTCGATCCACAGAAACTGAAGAGAGAAATTGTATTAGGCGGAGCAGTGGCAGCAACCGCGCTGGCAGTATTTTGGGCTGTAATTCACCATATTTTACATAAGGGAGAGAACCGGGAAAAGAAAAAAGGAAACATTCCGGGAGTGTTGTTTGGCCTGGCAACAGTGACAGAACTTGCAGTAACCATATATGTAAATAAAAAACGCAAAGTGCAACTGGCATTGGAACCGGAACAAACAGCACAGAGCAGCGCAAAAAAGGAAACCATTGCAAAAGACACAGAAGAACGTGAAAAGGGCAGGAGAAAAAAGAAGATTCTGATCACCGGAAGCGGCAGTTATGTGGGAACTTCTGTGGAGGCATGGCTGAGACAATGGCCGGAGTACTACCAGGTTGACACGCTGGATATGAGAACACAAATCTGGCGGACACACGATTTTTCAGCATATGATGTGGTCTATCATGTGGCGGGAATCGCACATGCAGATGTGGGACAGGTGACGGAAGAAGAAAAGAAGCAGTATTACCGCGTGAATACAGATCTGGCAGTAGAGACAGCCGAAAAAGCCAAAAAGGAAGGCGTGCAGCAGTTTCTCTTTATGTCTTCCATGATTGTATACAGCGGATGTAGAGAAAAGAAAATTACAAAAAATACAATTCCCAAACCATTGAATTTCTATGGAGACAGCAAATGGCAGGCGGATCAGAAAATACAGGCACTGGCAGATGAACGTTTTAAGGTTGTCGTATTGCGCCCACCGATGATTTACGGAAAGGGATCAAAGGGAAACTATCCACAGCTTGCAAAACTGGCAGGAAAGCTTCCGCTATTTCCGATTGTACATAATCAGCGTTCCATGCTTTATATAGAAAATCTGGCACAGTTTGTCAAACGGATGATCGACAACGAAGAGACCGGAGTGTTTTTTCCGCAGAACGAGCAGTATATCAATACTTCGGATCTGGTGCAGATGATCGCTGTGGTAAAAGGACACCGGCTTGTGATGGTTCCAGCGACTGGCTGGATCATCCGGCTGATGAAAAAGATTCCGGGAAAAATTGGCACCCTGACGGGCAAAGCGTTTGGTGACAGTGTGTACGATATGCAGATGAGTGAATATAAGGAAGAATATCGTGTGTGTGACTGGAAAGAGTCGGTAAGAAGGACGGAAGGATAAGAGCTGGAATGGGAAAATCTTGCATAAATAAAAGAATTAAAGTATGATACTACTGAAAAGATGATAAATAGCTTAATGGTATGCATTCGAAGGTTTAGGAGATAGAAAAGCGTGAGAATAGACAAACTGCAAGTGCACAATTTCAGAGGTTTTTCAGATACAGAAATAGTATTAAACGGAAAAGATGCCATTTTTTATGGAGTAAACGGAATGGGAAAATCGTCAATACTGGATGTCTGCAATCTTCTCTTTTCCAGAATTATGCAGGAAGCCGCACAGGATGAACAGATAACAGCCTCTCTTTTAGGAGAAAAAGATGTAAAAGTTGGAGAAGAAGAAGCAAAAATAACGTTGTTTCTTGAAGACCAGGGAAATAATTTTCACTATTACCGAAAAAGGATTCAGGGGAAAAATCTGCATAATTCCAAAGAACTGAAGAGAGTTTCGGAATATATTCGAAAACAGTATCTGGGAGATTATTTGGAAACAGAAGAAGAGTATGAAAACGATGACACGGAAACACCACAGAAAGAGTTTACTTTAAATAATGAAAATATTCCTGTTTATGTGTTTTATGGAGTTGACCGCTATAATGAAAAAACACGTAAATTGAGAAGGCGTTATACAGGAGCAGCAGGGAAGCTGGATGCGTGGAGAGATTCTGCATTTGGAGGAGTGATCAATTTCCGGTTATTTTTTGAATGGTTCCGGGGAAGACAGGAATATGAAAACAGTATACGAGTGGAAACACCGAATGCAGAAGATCCACAGTTACATGCAGTAAAAAAAGCCATATTAAACGCATTGGGAGATGGATTTTCGGAAATTCGTGTGAAAGTAACAGAAGAAGATGCGGAACTTATTGTCATCAAAAAAGAATTGGAATTGGCATTTTATCAATTGTCAGAAGGAGAAAAAAGTGTAATCGCACTGGTAGGCGATCTGAGCCGGAGGCTGGCAATTGCCAATCCAAAGAGGGAGAATCCGTTGGAAGGGGATGGCATTGTGCTGATTGATGAAATTGATCTGCATCTGCATCCGAAGTGGCAGGAGAAGATTTTTCCGGCTTTACAGAATACTTTTCCAAATATTCAGTTTATTGTTTCCACACATGCTCCGAAAGTGCTGGAGTCTGTGGATGAAAATATACAGGTAATACGTTTGCATGAAGATGTAGAAACGCATCTGGTTTTGGCAGAACCGATGGAGCCGATGAACGGCTGGGATGTCAATACAATTCTGGAAGATTACATGGATACCGAAGTATATAACAGGAAGACAACGGAACTCTTAGAGCAAATAAATGTGTATCTGAATGAAAAAGCATATGATGAGGCAGAAAAACTTGTAAATAAGCTTGCATGGATGACATCGGAAGAGAATACGAAAGTTGTGCGTGCAAGAATCTTGATTGCAAAAGGGCGATAAAGTTTTTATGATTTATATTCAAAAGACAGGTGAACCAGAAGAAGTAAGCCGGTGGAAGAAAAAATTCAAGAATAAGCATAAAAGAGAAGCAGGGTATGAGGATATCCGGCATGAAAAGGAACTGCAAATATTAAAGAATGCATTGCTTGCAGAACAGAGACATCTTTGCTGCTATTGTTGTTCTTATATTAAAAATACAGAGACTGAAGTACAAAAGAATAGTTTTCATGTGGAACATTTTCGACCTCAGGCACAAAATCAGGATTTATCTCTGACCTATAATAATCTTCATGCTTCTTGTAATGGAGACAATCGCAGGCACTGTGGGCATAAAAAAGAAAATAATTTTGATGCAAAGCGGATGATTTCTCCGCTGGAGAAGGATTGTGAAAGTCATTTTCGATATCAGCAGGATGGAACAATACAGCCGGCGGAAAAGACAGATGAGGCAGCTGAGTATACAATTACAAAGTTGAACCTGAATGATAAACGTTTATGTCGTGCCAGAGAAAACGCTTTATGGACGTTTAATGTGTTCCAGTTGAATGGAGAAGAAAAACAGCGGGAATTGAAAAAATTTGAATGTTCAGAAGAACTGCCACCTTATTGGGACGCAATTAAATATTTTTTGACACAGGGAGACTGATATACGTGAAATATGATAGAAATCTGGTCGCTACAATCATAGAAAACGAATTTTGGGATGACTTGTATAATGAAATTGACGATTCTGTTATGAACATGGAAGGTCAGGAATTGGATGAAGCGTTTGAGACATATGTTGACTATGCAGAATTGGATCAAATAGAAAATGTCAAAGTTGTCCGGGTAGAACAGGAAGAGGATGATACATGTACGATTGTGAGGGGCATATTGGAAGCTGATGTTTCTCTTGATGGTTATGTATATTTTGAAGGGGAAAATAATATGGTGAACAGTTCGGAAGTTACATTGGAATTCGAATTTCAATTTGAGCATCAGAATGGGAAAAATCGCCAATTTGTGTCCCGGGTAATTGCATAACTTATAATTGATAGAAGATATCATGAAGAATAAAAAATGGTAGAATCTGTAGAAACTGTGATAGGACAGATTAATAGAAAGAGTGGAGGTTTAGGGATGCCGTACGTGTCACCTGTTGTTGAAAATGATTTTAAAGACCGGTTGAACAAGTGCGTAGATATTATTAAAAATTCGAGTATCAAATATCAGAGTTTTGGGATTTTTGGAAGCTACGCGAGAAATGATTATAAGGCCAGCAGTGATATCGACTTTTGCATCATAGTTCCGGAAAAACCGGAAAGATGGATGATGGGAGCCTTGCGGGAAGAACTCGAGATGTTGCATGCGGATGTGGTTTTTGTAACACCGCAGTATTTCGAACATGATAATTCAAAGTTTACACAACAGTTAAGAAGAGATTATAAGGAGTTGAAAATATGATAAAGGCAAATTCTTATTATTCTATTGCGTGCAATGAATTCTGGTATTTAAGGGATGCAGTGTCACCGGTATACTGCAATCCGGCTGCAGCTTCGGCACAGCAAATTGCAGAAAAAATGTTGAACTCTGTGGCAGAACTGGTTTGTACTGGAATTGAAAAACTAATGACATCCCATAATTTGCGTGCCTTATACGATGAGATTAAAAGGGTGGATACTTCCTTGCAATTAGAGAGGAAGGATCTGGCATTACTCAAAGACTATTATTATGATGCAAGATATCCGGGGGATAATTTTGTTATTGTGACAGTGGATGAGCTACGTGAGGCATTGGAGATCATGCTTGACGTTGTAGAAGCTGTAAATTGCTGGAGAACGTCTCATGAATTGGAGATATTAATTGCTGATCCGAGAGGGGAGTTTCAATCAGCGATGAGCAGATTGAAATAGAAATTTTGAAATTATGTGAAAACTTATATACGCAGAATATTAATGCATTATTAAAAAATATGGAGCCATAGTTTCGGTAGAAGTGATAAAACCGGTTGGATGATAAGTCTGACCGGTTTTTTACGTGCGCCTTGCGGCGCACGTCGCTAACGGGTGCAAGTCCCTAATCCGCCCTAGTAGTGGGAAGGATACAGCCAAGACCAAGGGTGTCCATCGTGAGGTGGAATCTGAAGGAAGGTGGAGGCAAAACTCTGGTCTGACGAACAGAAATCACATGAGGCTAAACATCGTTTTCATTTCACAAGCGGCATACGATATTTTCAGTTATGATAATTGTATTACTATCCTATTTAAAATAAAATTTATTCATAACATAATCATGTTGCAGATACCGAAAGGAGAATTGTTATGCCGGATAGTAAAGCAGAAGCTCGCAAATCGGAACAGGGCAAGCCTGAATTGAATCCAGAGAGAAATGTTGCGGATGTATGGAATGAAAGCAAAACAGATGCAGTTGCAGACAAGGATTTTATCAGCGCACTTTATGAAAGTATTTCGGGGGTGATTGGCGGAAATAACCCGAACCAGTACTTGTGTCTAACATTACCGGGAACTATTATTGATCCGGAAAAATATAAGTATGATACCTCAGGGGCGAAACCGGCGCATGTGAAAGCAAATGAATCACGGCTGGTAAACAAACTGTTTGATGCGTGTTTTGTGACAGGGGCGGACAATGGAAAAATGCTTCCCAATCAGTACAGGACTGCACTCAGTATGCTTTCCCCCAAAATGAATAGAAAGCTGTTTGAGTTAAAAAATCAGCTTAGAAAAGTCCTTATGACACCATATCCTTACGATTTTGGAGACGGAATTGTCGATAATATGACAGTAGAGCAGGTATTCTATCGCCTTTACAATGATTACGTCGAGGAAAAATCCAGATGGAGCAGGATGCAGATGGAAAAAAAGGAACAACTTGTAAACCAGATTATTGATCCGGTTGTGCGGGAAGATAAGTATCTGGAGTGGTATGGGACAGTTGCAGAAGCAGAGCGTGTACATCTGGAAGAAAAATTAGGGAGAGTACTGAATGTTTTTTCACCGCAGGATATGAATGTGATCAATGCAATTTTAAATTGCGGAGTTGGAGGAGAAATCGAGCAGGCACGATCTACTCTTAGCATGGTGGAGGAGCTTAGCCCGGATGGAGGATATGTATATCCGGTGAGCCTGTATCCGGACAATTGGTTTGATCTGTTGGAATCTTCCTTTACAGGTATGGATTTGCTGGAAAGCCCGGCTGCATTATCGCAGAGATTAAGAACACTTCAAATGCAGCGAAAAAATGTCCTTGGTCAGATCCGCAGGCTGGTATCAACGATTCCTTCCGACGAAACAATGGGAGCGGTGAAAAAAGAATATGAAAAAGCTGATCAAGAGTATCAGAAGAACGTTCAGAATTGTGTCAATGCAAATACAGGGGCAACTTCCGAACTTGTAACGATTGTTGTAGATATGTGTATATCGGATGACGATAAAAAAGTTGATACACCGGACGAAGACTCGGTCGAACGGGTTATCAATAAAGAATCGAAAGGTGGCAGTAAGCCCAATAAAGATGATATAAAGAAACTGATCAATACGATTGGAACGAAAGCAAAAGAATGCAGTGAGGCACAGGCCGATGCCGTAAATGCAGGGGCAAAATGTGCAGCTGCAGCAATCGAGTGGTGCGGAGAAAAAAACAAAAGTCAGTTAAAGGGGCTTTTAATCCCATTGCGAGATAATCTGGAGTCACTGAATCAGGACATTGAAGAAGTGAAATCACAGATTCAGATTTCCAAAGCGGCAAACGGTGTTAATAAAATCGGAGATGCCGAAGCGGATGTGGCAGATGTAATGCCAAATAAAAGTGATGATTACTTTACGCAGATTATTATTAATACAACGATGTCAGCAGTTGCGTCCCAAAGCAGTAAGGAAGCTTCAGGCAGTTCAAGCAAGACCAGTGTATCCTTCTTTTTAGGTGGTTATTCTGTCAGTGAGTCCGGCAGCAGTACAAAAGAGTCTGGCAGAGATGAAAATGCCAGCATGAATATACAGATTGGAATGAACGTTGCAAAAGTACAGATCGAAAGAAGCTGGTTTGATCCGGGGGTGTTTCAGTTAACCGAGGGAATGTTTAGTTTTGCGAGTGTTCCCATTGCCCCATCTGCGGAAATTCCATTTGCGGGTTCTGATGATGAAGCCGTCAAAGAACGTTTCAAGGAAATGAATAAAACAGTTCTGCCAGCATTTCCGGTCGCGTTCGTTATTGCAAAAGATGTATCAATCAAGTTTACTTCGGAATCCGGTGTTTCTTCATCATTTGCAGAAACGGTCGAGAAACAGGCTTCTAAGGGTGGGGGCTTCCTGTGCTTTAGTGCTAACAGCGCATCTGCATCCTCGGATAGTAAATCTGCTGCGGTAGCAAATTCGAATTCCAATGCAGTGACGGTAAGGTTTACAGCCCCACAGATTCTGGGGTATTATATGCAGGCGATTCCGGAAGATCGGAGTGTTCATATTACAGAGACGGAAGGAAATGATATGTCTATTGTAGGTTTTATTTCTAATTTTAAACTGATGATGGATGACATGGCAAAGTCTTTTACACATCAGGGAAAGTAACATATAAAATATCCCACACCGAATTGGTGTGGGGATTTTTACGCGTCCGTAATAGGTCAAAAATCATCCGGCAGGTATTCAATAATATCACCGGGCTGACAGTCCAAAGCTTTACATAACCGGTTGATAAAATTTAATGTAAAATTGTGGTTAAAGTTAATTCTTGTAGTTTCTGCCGGGGATAAGATCCCTCTCTTAATCAATTCGTATTGCGTTATTTTCCTGTTTTTGAGTTCACCTTTGAGTGGATCAAACGATATCATATGTATATACCCCCCTTTTAATATATACACATATTTTACTAATCCAGATAAAAACACGACAATTATCATAAATGAAAAACAACGGATTTATACGAAAATATTTGTACAGTTTTTCATATATGGTAATTAATGGGAATCGCTAATGCTGTTATATTAACGATGTAACTGATTTGCTGGTAAAATCACAACAATAAAAGTCGGAAGAAAAATAAAAGAGGTGGTAAGTATGAAAGGAAAATTTATAATTCAGTATAGAAGAAATAATGGTGGTTATCCGGGGACTCAAACTGCATTATCAGGACATCTCGCAAGACACCATATAATTAGCTATCCATTTATGGCCGTATATGCAGTGGTAGCTATGTGGTATTGTTCCCTGCATCAAGACGTGTGGAAAGAGTATTGTAAATTTTTCAGCAGGCAAATGCTTAGTCTAGATGCAACGATAAAATATTTTAATGATTTAATAGATAAATCAAACATTTTTATAGACCTGACAGCAGCGAAAAATGTATATGTTGCAAGCTTAAGAAGGGTATGCTGGGCGGAGAGTAATTTATTTATTGGACCGGCTGGAGCTTATCGTACAGATGATCCTTCTCAGTGTAAGGAAAAATATCCCCTTAGCATGGATGAAAAACAGGTAAAGAAGGCAGATGCTGTATGGAAAAAATGGAGTACTATTTCAAGTGCCAGGATTACGGGAGAGGATAATCAGTTTATTACATTTTCTTTGGAGGATGATGAAAAGTTAGCGGATTTTGTTTCTGCATTCCTTGAATATATTAATTATACACAAGATATTCACGTAACCAGATATGATGATTGGGCGGCTGTTCCGTATGATGGTGTAAAAGAGGTATATACGTTTTGGGTAGCATTGCAGAAGAATACGGACGGCAAAGCTGAAAAGACATTTCAATTCCGATTAAGAGATAAAGCAGCGAATGAGGAAGAACCAGTTGTCTGCATGATTTCTTTTGACCAAAAGAAATACAATGCGACAGGAATTGTAAAGCAGCGAAGCGGAATGGGGAATCGTGAAAAAGAACTCTTTAGAGAAAAATGGTGTTGAAAAGGGGATTAATAACGAATAGAACCGGTTGGACGAGGAATCTGTCTCAAAAGAGACGGTTAATTTGCAAACCTAATGCAAAATAGGTTTGCATTTAGTCTGACAGGCATAAAATAGGGCTTTTTACTCTACTTTATGTCTGTTCTATTTTGAATTAAATTCAAAAATACCGCTTAAATTAAGGAAAAAAACACATGTTATTCAATGATATAGGGACTTATTCTCAAAGTAAATGCAAAAAGGACTAAAATTTTGCATTTACTCTGAAAAATCGAAATGTGGCAAAAAAAACAACTCATATTATTAACATAGAGTAAACGAATGGAGAAACGATATGAAGAGGATTTTCTTGTGAGAACGTTTGTTCTGGTTTACAATAAGTATGTATTAGTTTGAATCGTGAAAAGCAGAGTCTATAGATTCTTTTACATTCTTGGAATCTAAATGATAGTGAATGTATATTGCAGATTTCACGGCATATGCTATAATATAAGCGTAAAGTAAAAGTATTATAGTACAAGGGATGTAGTTTCGGGAAATATTTCGTGGCTGCATATTTAGGAAATGGGAAAAAGTGCAATGTTGAGGTTCAGCGATCTGATAATGATGATCATGTCCGTCGCGTAAGATTCAATGCTTCAAGTATTGCTGTGAAAGATTCACAGAAAAATGAGAAGTTTGAACAAATCGAAGACATCATTGTAGTATATATTTCTCAGTTTGATATTTTTAAAGCAAACCATGTGCTCTACCATGTAGATAGCACGATTAGAGAAACGGGACACCGTATTGATGACGGACTCTATCGAGTCTTTGTGAATACGGAAGTGAAGGACGGAACTACAATTTCGGAATATATGGATTGCTTTCTTAAAAAGGAAGTCAATAATTCCAAATTTCCGGAGTTCACTGACAGAATGAATGTTTTAAAGCATGAAGAAAGGGGGCTGGACGCCGTGTGCGAAGTAATGGAAAGATATGAACAGAAAGCTGCTGAGAAAGCAATTGCGAGATCGAATGTTGATTCTATCAAGTATATGATCACAACATTTGGCGCTACGGAAAAACAAATTTTGGGAAATAAAAACTATTCCAAAAAGGAGTATAACACTGCCCTTAAGGAGCTTGCGGACGAAGGCAAGACCTTGTAAGTTGTGGAGATTTATTCACAGATAAGTTAATTTAAGGACCATCTCAGTAAAGAGGTGGTCCTTTTCTTATGTGCGCCTTGCGGCGCACGTCGCTAACGGGTGCAAGTCCCTAATCCGCCCTAGTAGTGGGAAGGATACAGCCAAGACCAAGGGTGTCCATCGTGAGGTGGAATCTGAAGGAAGGTGGAGGCAAAACTCTGGTCTGACGAACAGAAATCACATGAGGCTACGGTTAAGGATAAGGTTGCGTAACAAACCAAAGTCCAATAACTACTCGGAATTAACTGTAGTATATGTGGCAGATATATGGAGAGAAAGTGGCGTGTGGTACCAAGGGAGGTCTCGTCAGCGGATGGAAACAGGGTATGAAATCCGTCAGTAACAACGAATGGCGAGAAGTCAGCAGAAGTCATAGTAAACCGATGGTTGCAAACACCGGCGAAGGGCTGAACTTTAGGAGACACAAGCAATGAATGTAACTGAAAGTAGGTTTAAGAACAGACAACTTCATATGGAAGACTATCTGCAAATGGTATCTGCGGAACAGAAAGAGTACTGTGCTTTTAGCTCTTGATATGTTTTTCTAAATTTAAGGATTCTACATAAGAATCTATTACTCGGACAGAATTATCCTTACTTATTAAGTCATCTAATGAAGTGGTTACCATTCTTGTTTGATATCTATCTGCGCCAACAATATATGCCATAACGAATCCCCCTACGATACTGTATTTGGTAGTTTTATTATAACATTTTTCTTAATCGTTAGACAGGCTGACGTACGGTGGTGTGGGAGGACGGTAAATAAAATAATTATTTACCTCCTACCCGATATTGAGTAAGATTGAGGTTCGTGATACAATACATATAAATAGTTGAAAATACGGGGAAGAACTTGGAGGCGGCATGTTTCAAACAATTGATATAAAAGCATATAGGGGATTAAAGAACATTACATTACAAAATCTCAGCAGGGGAAATATTCTTGTGGGAGAAAACAATACCGGAAAATGTGTGTGGAAGACTATGGAAAAATAAAATCAGCAGAAATGGAATGTGCACCGCTTACCTTGATTGTCGGTGACAATAATTGTGGAAAAAGTTATTTGATGTCTTTGCTATGGGGAATAAAGAATATTGGTGCAATCCATCTTTTTGAAAAAAGAGATGCAGAGATAAACGAAGAGGAAAGATTGTTAAAGGATTGGATATCCCAACAGATAAATCTTGCATTTGAAAATGGTCAGAGTATTGTCGGGATGGAAGATATTTCCGACTGGTGTCGTGCTGTTATCAATCAGCGGCTGTCACAGAACAAAGATTCGTTATTAAAATGGATCTTTAACAGCGAACAGGTTTCAGCAAATAAAATCCAGATTCATTTATCAAATAGGGCATTTAAAGAGAGAAAACTTTGTTTTATAAGAACCACGGATGATAATATAATAATGAAAGCTGATTATGGAAAAAACAAAATGGATAATTATGGCATTCGAAACTTAGAGGAAAAAACGGATGATCATAGTGCTGAGTTTTTAATGAAGAATATATTTGCTTTTGTATTACAAATAAATTTTTGGAAAAATCGATATGAAAATTTATTCCTTCCAGCTGCAAGAACAGGCTTTATCCTTACAAAAGATTTAGTGAATCAGGTAGGAAGAGAGCAGACATTTAATATGGAACCGGAAATCAAACCAATGTCTCCATTTACAAGACCAATCAATCAGTTTTTGGATGTTATCAATGTGCTTTCTCTGGAAAATCAGCCATCTGCAAAAAGAAGAAAGATTATTGATCTGATAGAACATCAAATGACTTCCGGAACGATAGAAATCAGTGATTCGCCAAACAAAGAGATTCGGTATGTTACAGAAACGGAAAACAGAGAACAGAAAAGTTTACCACTTCGTACAGTCTCCGCTGTGGTAACGGAACTTTCTCCATTAATTTTACTGTTGAAACATATGGAAAACATTGAGTCTTTATGCTATGAAGAGCCTGAGATGTGCCTGTATCCGCAGCTGCAGCATCAGATGGGAAGGGTTATGGCACGTATTGTAAATAGCGGAATAGATGTTATTGCAACCACACATAGCGATATTTTACTCCAGTCGATCAATAACAAAATAGCTTTGAAAAGCCATCCTCAAAAAGAAGATTTATGCAAAAAACTTCAATTGGAAGAGGAAGATTTGCTGTTGGATACACAGGTAAAAGTGTACCAGTTTCAGGAACATAACGGAAAAAGCCAGTTGATAGAAATTCCTTGCGGACAAAATGGATTTGCAGTACCGACGTTTAATAATGCATTGGATGATATCATGGGAGAAGCTTATATGGTACAGGGAAATTCAGATGAATAAAAGAACATTTGTTATTTCGGAATTAATGCAAAATAACTTTATAATGGATAGAGGTCAAGGGAAAATTTCGTGCAAGCTATCTCGTTTCACAGGCGATTGCAGCTATGCTCGAAATACCTTTAGATCATACATATTTATATACTACCTATGAAAAAGAATGCTTTGATACATGTAGTGAGACAATGCCGGTAGAACGACGTGTGCGAACGGGAAATATTCCGCCGAAAAGAGAATGGGAAAGTGGACGAGCTGAATCGAACTTTGGAGAGAAGATACCATTTGATCATGAGAAGGTGCAAATGACTCGGAACACAGATGGATTGAAGGGAAATGTTCAAGTGAAATGAAGAATTATATTCAAGTCCAAATGATGGCATCTGTTGTCTCAATGATTGACAAATTATAGTATGAGTTATAATAACAAAAAGATAATGTATTTGGGAGGAGCGCAAAAGAATGAAATCAGAATTAGTAATTGTAAAAGGACAAGAATTTAAAATTTCTGTTCAGGATAGAATAAAGAAAGATGATATTTTTATAGAGCAATATGAGCAGGCGGCCGATATGCTGGAGGCAATTCTTTCAGAAACTCAAGATTCTGATGTACATAAAAACAATACGATACATTCATGGCAGCAAACAGAATATGAAAATAATATTATTGCTTTTTGTGGAGATCGTGGAGATGGAAAAAGCAGTGCAATGTTAACATTTATAAATGCGTTATGTTGTAAAGATGATCATAAAGAGAATGATGAGATTGATTTATTTAAAAATCGTATAGATAAGAAAACATATATTGCTGAACCAATTGTGATAGATCCGTCACAGTTTGATGATGTACATAATGTGCTGGATATTGTACTTGCAAAAATGTATAAAAGCTTCAATGACAAATACCAGAAGGATAATCGGGAAAGTGATGAGTCAAAGGCACTAGATTTATTGAAGCGATTTCAGAAAGTATATCGTCAGATTGCAATGATTTATGATCAGCAAAAAATACTGGATAAAGAATTTGATTATGAGGGAAATATTGACAAACTTGCGAAGTTGGGGGAAAGCACAAATCTGAAAAATGATTTTGAAAATTTGATAATACAGTATTTGGAATTTATGAACAATAAGGCTGAGATATCGAAGAGCCAATTGTTGATAGCAATTGATGATCTGGATCTTTGCAATCAGGTAGCATATAAATTAGCAGAGCAGATTCGAAAATATTTGATAATTCCACATGTTATAATTGTTATGGCTGTAAAAAATGATCAATTGCAATTGGCGATGCAGGAGAAAAATATAAACGAATATAAGGAAGTTATTCAATATACGGGAAAATTTGATAATAAGGAAACTAGTAATGAGTTAGATTTTGAAATCAAAAATATGGCTGAAAGATATGTTTCAAAACTTATTCCAAAGGCAAGAAGAATATATATGCCAAAAATGAGAAATATATCGGAAACAAAAATTTCATATAAAGAAAAGGTGGACGATAAAGAAAAAATTATTTGGGATTCAGATGAGGATACGTTGGTCAAGTCTGTTTTGGAATTAATATATGAAAAAACGGGAATGATATTTTTTGAAGAAGACACCGGAATGAGTTATTTGGTACCTGATAATTTAAGAGATTTAATTAATTGGATTTCTCAGCTGACCAAAATGAAGAGTGTGGAGAAGAAAAGAAAAAATCGGAATAAAGATGAAGAAGAATCTGAGATGGAAGATAAAGAAGAATCTGAGATGGAAGATAAAGAAGAATCTGAGATGGAAGATAATAACTTAGAAAAGGATGGTAAGTTAATAGAAAAAATCAAGAAAGAAAACATAGATAAATTTTATGAAATTTTTATATCGGATTGGGTGGATAGAGAGTTACCTTGGGGATGGAAAAAGCGTTTTAATACATTGGAAGGTATGGATGTTATTCATATCAATGCAAATGTTAAGAAAATGATAGAACCATTGTTTGATTGGGATGAAACTAATAAGGCGCAGTTTGAGCAAATGTTTAAATGGCATAATGGAGAAAGAGCTGTTGAATTTTTTGAAATTATGTACTATTTTGAAAATTTTAACAATAATATTTTTGATGTGGAAAGAGAAAAAATATTATATGCAATAAAATGTATATATACTATTAAATTAAATCAAGCACGATTAGCGGGAAGTTTATTTAAGCCGGAAGGTTATATAAATGGCTATATATGGGGTGAAACTTTTAGAAATACAATTCCTAGTGTGGCACCGAAGGGAGTAATTGACCGTTCACGATTTGCTTTAACGACACGTGCAGAATACAATGTAATATTAAAATCTTATTTTAAAGAAGGAAAGGTAATAGACGAACAAACTAATAAAGTTTCTAAAATTGGAGATGAAGACAAAGAAAAATATTTGAAATGTTGGTTATTAATCGGATTATTGGCTAACACATTCGAAACGTGGAGAAATCAACCTCCTGTTAGAACTTTTAGTAGGACAAAAATTATAGCTGGAAATAACCAATTGTTAAATTATGTTGAAAATAGCATGGAAAATTATCTTGTAAGTCTTGGAAATGTTGATGTTCTGTTTGATAAAATTAATTTAGAACAGATTGGAATAAACCGAAAGGATGATTATTATAGAACAATAATAGAAAAAATAAAATCTAATAACGAAAAAAGTATATTATGTGCGCAGAAAATAGCTTCGAATGTTGATGTGGCAATGCGAATAAGAAAATATTGTTTCAAAAAAAATAATGCACATAAAGGTGGGGCGGATTCGAAGATTGGCCCAACTCTAGAATTAACGAAATTATTTTTGAAAAATATAGCATATTTTATGAAAACATATGTAGGGCTGGAAATTGAATTGAAGGATTTGCAATATTTTAAGTTCGATGAAAATGATAAAGTGGACATATGTGATCTTTATACAAAACTAGTTGAAGAAGCCGTCAAAGAACAAGAAAAACTTGCACAACAAAATGTATTTAACAAAGGATATGATTTGACACAAAAGTTTAGAGAGAAAATCACAAAAGACTCTTCAAATCCTGAAGGAAAAATGCAAAATGTCTCTTCATATCTGATAAATACTTCGGCAGAGAATGCAAAAAGCAATTTGGATAATCTGGCAGATAACATTCAGTGTTATAGAGTCCTTAACAATAAATTACCAGAAAATCTGGATTTAGAAGAATTATGTAATTATTATTCTCGAGTTATACAATTATATCTGAGTGATAAAAACATGAAATTGTCAAAAGAAATGTGTGAAAAATACAAAGATCTGGTCAAAATACAAAAAATAATTGAAAAAGATCTGAAATAAATTTATGGGGATATCATGGAGATAGAGATTACAAATTTAAAAATTATATTCAAAGAAATTTCATATAGGAATATTAATAATGGTAATCTTAAAGACAGGGATCGGACAGGGGTAAGCCATAGCAAAATAGGCAAGGAAATTTATATGCAGGAGGCAAGAAGAGCATTCTGTAATAAAACAGAAGATGAAATGCAAAATACATATCATCTGTTGGAACAAAGCATGTTTGATCCGGTAACTAAGAAGAGCAGCGTATTTAATGCAGTGATGGCATTGGCGGAAAAACTGCTAATTTACGATGGAGAAGAGATTCGTTGTAAAATTGATGAACTTCTGCGCTGGAGAGAAGTTTCTTTTCAACTGGGGGAGGATTTACTGACGTGCGCATTTCTGGCGGCAGAAGATTTGCGGTATGGAATCACTACAAAATTTTTTGCATGGCAGCCGATTATCCGAAGCGATGATGACCGTTTATATAATATTCTGGATCGGGGGATGGCAGAGAATCATTTTCATCTGGCAGGGTCAACGAGGATATTTGAACTGAACTGGATTTGTCTCATGAATCTGATTGAAGGAAGATTGCATGATTTCCGGAAAATCTCTCGTGGAATGCAGACATATACAGTTGATCGTTTTGATCCTGAAGCAAAAAATGAAGATTTATATACGGTGTGTCAGAGAGCTGCAATTTTGCGCTGCTATTTGTTCTGTGTATTAAAACAAAACAAATATTTAAAAGAAAAAGCAGAAACGATTTTAGGTTATACAAAAAATAGTATTTCGGTAAATTCATGTGTATGGGAAATACAGGATCTGGTGATCGTATGCAAAAATAAATATGGTGCCAAAATAACAGATCAGGGAGCATTAGATTATGCACTTGAAAAAGACATGATAGATCGGAACGATAATTCATGCCGGTTGCTGGCAGGGGAGAGAAGATTTCTGTATGAATGTTATAGGGCGGCAAAAACAAATCAGTTTAATGAATATCAGAAAAACTGCTTTTATAAATATTTGATGCTTCGAGTATCTTTCAGGGGAGAAATGATTCAGATCAATAAGAGAAAAGGCTTTTCGAATTTTGACGGGTATCAGAGCCGCAAAGAAATATTTATTGAGGGTGAGAAAGCATATGAGAAAGAATTGGTGAGAATAGCGTTAAATGAAACGCTGAGAAAGGAGAATATACGATCCTTAGAGGCTCGTATCTGCCCCAAAAAACATTCTACTGATTTATATGAAGCGCTATATCATAATGAAAAAATTGTAAAGGAATTAGAAAATAAAAGTGCAAATGGAGAAGATGTGACAGAAAAGCTGATTTACGTATTGCATTTCCCGAAGATACCTGATGAAAAGTTTTACATGGGAGTTCCGAGAAATAATAATGCAAGGATGCTGGCATTCAAGCAGATGAGGAGTACGGTAGCTTTTCTGGAAAAAGAAACCCGCATGAATAAATACATCCGCGGTATAGATACCTGTGCAAGTGAGCTTAACTGCAGACCGGAAGTATATGCACAAATTTACAGATACATGTCGAATGTTGTATTCAAAACGTCTGTAAAAGGAAAAATGGGGATTGTGCAGGCAAACAAAAAACTCCGGCTGACATATCATGTGGGAGAAGATTTCCTGGATATTGTTGACGGCCTCCGGGCAATTGATGAAGTATTGCTTTTTTGTGGGCTGGGGCGTGGCAGTAGATTGGGACATGCTCTGGCACTGGGGATAGATCCGGATGCTTATTATAAGTATAAGAACAAAAAGCTGGTTTTGCCAAAACAGATCCTGCTGGATGACCTGGCATGGCTTTTGGTTAAGGCAGAAGAGACCGGATGCCGCATAGATAGCCAGCTGAATGAAGAGCTGAAAGAAAAATTTTATTATCTTTATACCGAAATATATGGGAAAAGCATGGTTGGAACCGATGAAGTTTCATGCATGGATTATTATCAGAGCTGGAAATTAAGAGGGGATAACCCACAGCTATATCTTTTGCCAGATGAGATTTATGAAAGAAAATTGGAAAATCCTAAGCATGAACTGCAGCGTTTTGACAAATATGCGTTTAATGATGGATTGGAAGAACAAGGAAAAATTATCAGAAAAAGAAAGAAGATAAGAAAATTATATCGGGCGTATCATTACAGCGAATCTGTAAGAGAAAAGGGGGATGAACAGACAGAATTTAAAGTGGATGAGAGGTACGCAGATGTAGTAAGACAAGTGCAGGATAAGATGATTGCGCAATTAGTAAAGGAAGGAATTGCAATAGAGACAAATCCATCCTCCAATTATCTGATCGGAACAATTCAAAAATATGATGAGCACCCAATTTTAAGATTTAATTCGAGAAAATTAAAAGAGACCGAACGGAATATGTCATTGAATGTATCAATCAATACAGACGACCAGGGTGTTTTTGATACATTGCTTGAGAATGAATATGCATTGATGACACTTGCACTGAAGAAAAAGAAAGACAAAGATAATCATCCGGAATATGATATTGAGGATATATATGAGTGGATTGATTATGTAAGGCAAATGGGATTGGAGCAGAGTTTTAAATAAATATCCAGACAAGAATGATACAAAAATACATCAAAAAAAGAAAGAGGAAAACATGAAACGAGTCCTGATGCTGGCGTCCGTCGCCTCCATGATTGACCAATTTAATATGCCAAACATTGCATTGCTGCAGAAACTGGGGTATGAGGTAGATGTGGCCTGCAATTTTATCGAAGGAAATACCTGCTCGGAGGCGCGTGTCGCGGAACTGAAAAAAAAACTGCAGGACATGCATGTGCGCTGCTACCAGATTGATTTCGCACGGAATATCAAACACATGGGACAGAACATGAGGGCACTGAGGCAGGTAGAAGGTTTGATGAAGCAAAATGGATACGCATTTTGCCACTGTCACAGCCCGATCGGTGGTGTGGTAGCTCGGATCGCCGGGCACAGGACGAAAACGAAGGTGATTTATACCGCGCACGGATTTCATTTCTATCAAGGAGCTCCACTTGTGAATTGGCTGGTGTATTATCCGGTGGAGAAGATGCTGAGCCGATGGACGGATGTGTTGATAACGATCAATCATGAGGACTATGCCAGAGCAAAAAAGAAATTTCATGCCGCAAAAACCTATTATCTGCCAGGAATCGGAATCAATCTGGAGCGATTCCATGCGGGAGATGCACAAACAATCCAGCAGAAACGGCAGGAACTTGGATTGCAGCCGGAAGATGTGTTTTTGCTGTCTGTGGGAGAACTCAGTGATCGTAAAAACCATGTCGTTGTCATTGAGGCAATGAAACAGCTGGTCCAGAGACATTCGCAGCTGAGATATTTTATTTGCGGACAGGGAGAAAAAAAGCAGGAACTGCAGCAGTTGATCCGGAAATATCATTTGGAAGATCATGTGAAGCTGCTGGGATTTCGGACAGATGTGGCAGAACTCTGTCAGGCAGCAGACGTGTTTGTGTTCCCGTCAAAACAGGAGGGACTTCCGGTAGCACTGATGGAAGCGATGGCTTGTGGGGTTCCGGTAGTGTGTAGCAGGATTCGGGGAAATACAGATCTGGTAAAAAATGGAGAAAACGGTTATCTGGTAAGCGCGGATCAGCCGGAGGAATATATTCAGGCAATTGGAAAACTCCTGCGGATGTGGAAGAATACGGAAGAAGTCCGGCAGATGAGAAAAAATAACCGTGCACGGATAAAACAATATAGTTTACAGAAGATTGACAAGATCATGGAGAATATATACCGCTAAATATTGCAAATTATGGGGATTATGGTAGAATAGTAGAGGTATTTTGCGAATTTGAGATAAAATCTGTATAGGAAAATAATTGATTATGAAACAAAAATCTTACTATTTAAAAATATTTCTGATTATAGAATGTGTATTATTGATTTTTCTGGGGATTTTTTATTTCTCGGCAGGAAGATCGTTATATGAAAGAGATTCCGATGGCAATGTTGCGGAATTCAATGCGACAAATGATGTAGGAGAACTTACGCAGGGAGCAACGGTAGAACAGATTTATACGTCCCAAATGGATTTACTGGATTCCATAGGTGTAATGGTTTCAGATTATGGAAAAAGCATCAATCACGGAGTTGAGATTCAATGTGAAAATCTGTCCAAGGGACAGGTGATTGCAAAAAAAACATTCTCAGCGGATGAATTTGGAGTAAATCAGTACGTTTATTTAAACATTGCAGATGGTGTAAAAGTTGATCGCGGAGATCAGATTAAGATTTCCTGTACATCCGATGGGGAAGCAGGGGATGCTCCGACCATATTATATAATGTAGAAAACAAACTGGAAAACCCGGATGTCGCGAGAAATGCACAGTTTACTGTGAATGGAAATGTTGTTCCGGGAACAATGTGTATTGCGGTCAATGGGCGGAATTATGTCTGGACAGGTCCGAATTACTGGAAACTGGTATTACTTGCAATTGCATTAGTGGCTGTCTTGTATGGAATTGAGTGCAGCTGTGACAAAAGGGGGAAGACAACAATTTTGTTTAACCTGTTGTTCGTCCTCAAAAAATATAAATTCTTAATTAAGCAACTTGTGAAGAGAGATTTTAAAGTACGTTATAAACGTTCGGTACTTGGCGTGTTTTGGAGCTTTCTGAATCCGCTTCTTATGATGATCGTACAGTATGTTGTATTTTCCCAGTTGTTTAAATCAGATATTGAAAATTATCCGGTATACCTGTTGAGTGGTACGGTTATCTTTAACTTCTTTAATGAAGGTGTGGGACAGTCTCTGACATCTATTGTGGGAAATGCACCGCTGATTACAAAGGTATATTTGCCGAAATATATATATCCGGTAACGAGAGTTTTTTCTTCGGGAATCAACTTACTGATGTCATTGATTCCGCTGATCATTGCAGCACTTATTACAGGTGAAAAGATCACGTGGGCTTATTTAATGCTTCCATATATTATGATTTGCGTCATGATTTTTACCATGGGATTCGGTATGATTCTGGCAGCTGCTATGACGTTTTTCCGGGATATGCAATTCTTATGGGGAGTGCTGAGCATGCTCTGGATGTATCTGACACCACTGTTTTATCCGATTTCGATTGTTCCGAAGCAGGTACAGGGACTGGTACTCAATAATCCGATGTACTATTTTGTCAATGCTTTTCGAACCATCATTCTGGAAGGGATTACACCTCGACCGGTTGTGTTCTGTCAGTGTACAGTGGTCGCACTCGTTATGCTGGGAATCGGAAGCTTGATCTTTAAGAAAACACAGGATAAATTTATCTTTTATATTTAGGAGGATTTACAGAAAATGCCGATCGTTTCTGTGAAAAATATATCACTAAAATTTAAAATGGAACAGAACCGTGCAAATTCATTAAAAGAATTTTGTGTACGCTGGCTGAAACGGGATTTGAAGTCAGAGGATTTCTGGGCATTGACAGATGTTTCCTTTGATGTCGAAAAGGGCGATGTCATTGGGATTATCGGACATAACGGAGCCGGAAAAAGTACCTTGTTAAAAGTGATTTCCGGAATTATGAAACCGACAAAAGGAATGATCGAGGCGCATGGAAACATTGTGCCGATGCTGGAGCTGGGGTCGGGATTTGATATGGAATTGTCCGGCAGAGAAAATATATATCTGAATGGCGCAATTCTCGGGTATTCGGAAGAATTCCTGAATGAAAAATATGATGAAATCGTTGCATTTTCCGAACTTGGAAATTTTATAGAGGCACCACTCCGGACTTATTCCTCCGGAATGCTTGCAAGGCTGGCATTCTCCGTTGCATGTATTGTGGAGCCGGAAATCTTGATTGTTGATGAAATCCTGTCGGTCGGAGATGCTGATTTCCAGGAGAAGAGTCGAGCAAGAATGATGGAACTTATGACAGGCGGAACAACGGTATTTTTTGTATCGCATAGTTTAAAACAAATCCGGGAAATGTGCAACAAGGTTGTCTGGCTGGAACATGGAAAAATACAGGCAGTCGGAAAAACTGGGGAGATATGTGATAAATACGAAGGGGCAAAGCATGAGTGATATAAAAATTCTTGTTGCAACGCATAAAGAATTTTACCGGCCGGAAAATCCACTGATTTTTCAGGTACAGGTAGGAAGTGCATTGGCAGATCATCATATAGAAGGAATTTTTCATGATGATGAGGGCGAGAACATTTCAAAGAAAAACAGATCCTACTGTGAACTTACGGCACAGTATTGGGCGTGGAAAAATCTGCAGGCAGACTATTATGGCTTTTTTCATTATCGCAGATATATGAGTTTCAAACAATATTTCCCCGTGACAAATGGCAAAATACAACTGAAGCGATGGACACCGTATTTGGAAGCGGATTCTCTGGAGGGAGATCTATCTCCTTATGATTTGGATGAGATACATATGCGGCATGTGATTGAACAATATGATGTGATCACAGTGCTGAGTGAGCATATGGATGTGACAGCATATGAACAGTTTGGACAGTTTCACCGCATCGGAGATCTGGACCGTGCAATTGCAATCTTAAAAGAAATGTATCCGGAACAGGCAGCGGCATGTGATGCATATATGCAATCGAAATATATTTATTTCTGCAATATGTATATTATGAAAAGGGAATACTTTCATGCATATATGAACTGGCTGTTTCCTGTTTTGGAGAAATTTGAGAGCCAGACAGATTTTTCCGGATATAGTGATAAAGAAAAGCGTGTGACGGGGTATATTGCGGAGCGATTGTTTGGCGTGTACTATATCTGGTTAAAACAGCAGGGATCGGCAAAGTGTGCGGAGGTTCCATATGTGATTTTCCACCAGAATGTCCGCGAGTTTCAATTTGGCAAAAAAGGACCGAGAATTAAGGTGGATATGAGGAAGGTCAATCAGCTGATACCGGCAGGGACGATGAGAAGACGTGTGGTACGCAGATTACTGAGGAAAGAATTATAAAAAGGAGTTAATTATAGAAAATGAGTGATATTAAGATTTTTGTGACACATACACCAAACAGAAATACAATGAGAATAAACAATTCTTTATTGTACAATGTGATTGCGGGAAGTGATTTCCAAAATAAGTCAGTACCGGATAATGTTTTACAGGATAATACGGGGGAAAATATCTCTTCGAAAAATAAGTCATATTGTGAATTGACAACCCAGTATTGGGCGTGGAAAAATATGGATGCGGACTATTATGGCTTTTGTCATTATAGACGGTTTTTTTCTTTTAGTAAGGAAAATATACCAGAAACCTGTTGGGGCACAATAGAATATGATTATCTTGATGATAAGGCAATTAAAGAATTACATTTTAATGAAAAAGATATGAAGAACTATATTAATAATTATGATTTTTTAATTGCTAAGGGAATTTCAATAAATTCTTTAGGTGCATCAAGTGTTTATGAACATTATAAAAATGCGTCAGAACTTCATATTGAAGATGTTGATATATTGCTGGAGATCATTAAAGAAAAGTATCCATATTTATCAGAGACTGCGGAAGAATATTTCCAAGGAAAAGTTTTTTTCCCATGTAATATGTTTATTATGAAAAAAGAAGTATTCAATACATACTCTGCGATTTTGTTTGATTTGCTGGATGAATTTGAAAAGCGTGCAGATATGAGTGAGTATTCCAGGGAAGGGTATCGTACGACAGGGCATTTGGGAGAGAGAATCACAGGTATTTATTATCTATACTTACAGAAACAAAAGAAATATCGTCTTGGAGAATTGCAGATTGCATTGATTCATAACGCAGATGCAGAACAGAAAATTGCAGTTGATAAGACAAAACAGGTTGTTCCAGTGGTTTTGGCTGCAAATCAAAAATATGTTCCCATTCTTTATACATGTGCGCAGTCTATTGTAGAGCATACAAGTGAGAATACAAACTATGAAATATACATATTTCATACGGATATTAATGCAGAAAGTCAGAATGTGTTTCAAAAGAATCTCACACGAGACAATGTGAAATTTACATTTGTGAATGTAAGTAAAAAGGTTGCCGGATATGTATTGCAGGCAAAACAACATATCACAACAGAAACTTTTTATAGATTTCTAATTTTAGATATACTTAGAGATTATAAAAAAGTTGTATATCTTGATTGCGATATGATTATTTGCCATGATGTAGCAGAGTTATATAGTATAGATATGGGAAAAAATTTGATTGCAGCTACATTAGATGCTGATTTCGCAGGGCAATGTAATATCAAGACATCTGATATGAGAGAATATTGTAAAGAAACACTTGGAATTATGGATGTATTTACTTATTTTCAAGCAGGGGTTCTTGTATTCAATGTGGCAGAGATAAATAAAGTTGTTACTGTAAAAAAACTTCTGGAAATGTCTGATACAGGAATTTATCGTTTCTCTGATCAGGATATTTTAAATGTTGTATGTAAGGGAAGAGTTACTTATCTTGACATGGCCTGGAATATGATTTTTGATTGCGATCATTTTCGATGGCATGAAGTGATAAGACATGCTCCATATTACATTCTAGATGCTTATGAGGAAGCAAGAAAGAATCCATATATTATTCATTACGCAGGATTTATGAAGCCTTGGATGAATCCGGAAGAGGATTTTGCGTCAGAATTTTGGAAGGTTGCAAGAAGAACAGAGTATTATGAAATACTTTTGGAAAGAATGCAAGAATATATTGTAAGTAAAAATCATCGTGTGATTCCTGCAATTGTGCAGGGAAACAATCATCAATTTGTAGAAGGGTTACGCAAGATTGCGAGACATTTCTTTCCGAAAAACACAAAGATTCGTCAGTGGGCAATTGGTGTATATTTTAAGATGATCAATAGATAAAATATCGGAGGAAAAATGAATTTTTTAAGGCGGTTGAGAAAAAAGTGGCATAATGATGTTGTGACGGAGATAATGGACAAACAAGAAAAGGATAAAAATGAAATTTTAGGTGCATTATCTTGGAATAATTTGGAGGTTATTCGATTTAGAGATGGTTTGATTAGAACAACTCCCAGAAAAACGATTAAATTATGTTTTGATATTATATTATAGAAGAATGTAATTTAAATTGTGCGGGATGTTTGGTATTTTCTCCACTGGTTTGTGATAATGGATATGTTATGACAATATCTTCGTTTGAAAAAGATGTTGAAAGATTATCTGAAATTTTTGACGAAGATGAAATTGATGTGATAACGATATCGGGAGGAGAACCGTTACTGCACAAAGAAGTTGAAAAGTTTCCTCAAATAATAAGAAAATATTTTGGAAAGGTTAATATTCGTATTGTCACTAATGGTCTTTTACTGTTAAATCAACCAGATTCTTTTTGGAATTGTTGCAGGGAAAATAAAGTGGTTTTGGAGCAAACCAAATATCCAATTAATTTGGATTTTGAAAAAATTGCAAAATTGACAGAAGAAAAGGGTGTAAAACATATCTATATGGATGATACAGGGCAAAATACTAAGACAATGCAGATTTTTCCAATGGATTTAGAAAGTATGTCTGAAAAATCAATTAATGCTCAAAATGAAAGATTAAATTTTTTTAATTGCTGGGAAGCCAACCAATGCATTCGTGTACAAGAGGGACAGATGTATACGTGTTCAAGGATTCCACATGTAAAATTATTAAATAAATATTTTGGACTTAACTATGCAGTTACAAAAGATGATAGTATTGATATTTATGAAGCAGACTCTAAGAAAGAAATTTATGATTTCTTAGCATCTGCAACCAGGTTTTGCAAATACTGTAAAGTTACTGCAATTTCGGACGGACATGAATGGTCAGTATCAAAAAGAAAATTAGATGAGTGGGCGAATTGACAACACGCAAGGGGCGATATTTATGTATAGAAAATTAGAGGCAAAGGATTTATTGTGCACAGGATGTGGTGCATGTGTAAATAAATGTGCCAATGATGCAATTGAATATATTTATAATTATGAAAAAGACGGCTCCATGGTTGCTCAGATCAATGAGGGGAAGTGTGTATCCTGTCATTTATGTGAAACGGTTTGTCCAGTCTTAACAGAACATAGCAATGAAAATCAAGTGGTGAATGAATGCTATGCTGTTTGGGCTAATGATGAAGTTCGTATGCAGAGCAGTTCCGGAGGAATTTTTACTGTTATTGCCGAAGAAATGTTGAACAGAGGCGGATATGTATGTGCTGTTGCATATGGCAGTGGTTTTAAAGCAGAGCATATTATTATTTCTGATAAAAAAGAATTATATAAATTAAGAAGAAGTAAATATATGCAAAGCGATGTTGGATTTGTTTATCGCAGAGTGGAGGAGTTGTTAAAACGAGACAAAGAAGTGATGTTTGTCGGAACGCCGTGTCAGGTGGCTGGAATTAAAGCATATCTGGGACAAACATATAAAAAATTACTTCTGGTGGATATTTATTGTAATTACACACCGGCGTATCCTCTATTTGAAAAATATTTAAATGAAAATTATAATGTTGATGATATTAATAAAATAGATTTTCGTGTAAAAAAATATGGATGGATTGCGGATATACATACCATAACAGATAAAAATGGAAATATTGAAGAAAAACGGGAGTATAATGATGCTTTTCAGAGAGGATATCATCCAAAACTTTTTATGAGAGAAACCTGCGAAAAATGTAAATTTGCAGGGAATCCAAGACAAGGGGATATATCCATTGCAGATTTTTGGCATATTGGAGAATTTTATCCAGAACTGGATGATACAAGAGGAACCAGTTGTGTTGTAATAAATAATACAAAAGGGAGCAATTTTTTTAATTCTATACAAAAGAATCTTGTTATGTGTAAAAAAGTTTCTTTAGAGTGCATGAAATATAATCGAGAGGCAGTTACACAAGCACATCCGGCGCGGAATCGTTTTTATAAACTAATAAAAAATAGATCATTCAATGAATCAGTTGAATATGCGTTGAATGCTAAATATGATGTGGCGATTTGGGGAAATTGGAGTGAGAAAAATTATGGATCGGAGTTAACATATTATGCTTTATATAAGGTGATCTGTGATCTGGGATATGATCCTTTAATGGTTGAAAGGCCTAAAAATGCGGTATGGGCACCAAATGAATCACCTGTATTGTTCAGAGAATCCCCTTATTCTGAGGGCGCTGTTCATCCATTGTATCCTGATAAAGTATCAATGTATGAATTGAATGAAAAATGTGGAACATTTATTGTTGGATCGGATCAGATATGGCACAGAAATTTGTATAATGATTTTGGAAAGGTTGCTTTTTTAGATTATATATACAATGATAAAAAGAAAATTGCATATGCGTCATCTTTTGGAAGGGAATATTGGACAGGGAATGATGTGGAAACACAAGAAGCATCATTTTATTTAAAAGAATTTGATCATATTTCTGTACGTGAAAAGAGTGGTATTTTAATTTGCAAGGATTCATTTCATGTGGATGCTGAATGGGTGTTAGATCCGGTATTTTTATGTGATAAGAAAAATTATATTACATTGTCTGAAAAAGTAAAACCAGTTGCCGATGTAGATTATATTGGAGGATACATTTTAGATGTTGATGATTATAAAAATAAAATATTGGAAGGGATGCAGGATCAACTCGGAATGAAGTGTCATTTATTAACGGATGCATTTCGAGAAATACAGATGAAAATAGATACCGTGGATTTTCAACGTGGTGTATGTTGTGAAGAATGGCTTAATAATATTATCAACAGTAAAGTTGTGATTACTGATTCGTTTCATGGAATGTGTTTTGCCATTATATTTCAAAAACCGTTTGTTGCAATTTGTAATAAAGAACGTGGAAGTGTACGATTTATAGATTTGTTAAGCAAATTGGGACTGATGGATAGACTGATTACAGAACAGGAAAAATTAGACAATATTTTAGAAATATTTCATCAAGACATAGATTATGTAAGTGTGAATAATATAATTGAAAAAGAGAAGATTCGTTCACAACAGTGGCTTTGTAATGCATTAAAAATGCCAAAAAAATATCGATTGACAAAATACGATATTTTAATTCGCAAGATTCAAAATGCGGAGAGTGAAGCTAATAAAATGGAAAAAAAATTGCCATATATTGAGAGCGAACTGGGAAACCGGAAGTGGGATATTAGCGTCCATCGAAAAGAATTGGATGAACATAAAAAATTGCTGGATGAAAGATTATGGGATATCAACGTTCATAGAAAAGAGTTAAATGAAAGATTATGGGATATAAGTGTACATCGTAAAGAATTAGATGAGCATAAAAAACTACTGGATGAAAGACTATGGGATATCAACGTTCATAGAAAAGAATTAAACGAAAATAAGAAACTATTTAATCAAATAATTCAAGAACAAAATAAAATAGATGAAAGAATCAATAAGATAGAGAGAATATGGTTTATTCGGGTATGGAGAAAGATAGCTCGAATATGGCACAAAAATTCATAAAATAGATTAGAACACTAATAATTGATATATTGAGTGGGTTTGTATAGTACACGTCAAAAATTTTTAACG
>OOCH01000791.1_pt1 | contig 29114 bp, 15 predicted proteins | sample 1671641 | NCBI WGS metagenome assembly OOCH01 (sample SAMN06348177, study PRJEB24527) | human gut metagenome | biome: human gut; feature: ankylosing spondylitis patient; material: feces | host: Homo sapiens | place: China | collected 2015-10
CCAAGTACATCTCGATGAGGGCCTCCTCCACACTGCTCTCCCGGCGGCGATACCGCTCGATGATGGCAGTCTCGAAGGATATGCCCTTGAGCCGCGGTATATGGAGCGTGACGTCGCCGGAGGTCGTGGTGAAATTCCGGTCGTAGTGGCCGCTGCGGTAGCCCTGACGGGCCTCGCTACGCTCGTAGCGGGCCGCCTGCGTCAACGACTCCGCCTCTTTTTCCAGCAGCTCGTTCGGGGGTTTCTTCTACGCTGCTGCGAACTAATTCTTTGAGCTGCCCCTTGATAATTTCCTCATTCAGCTGTACAATTTTCTCGGATATAGTTTGCTGTCTCCTTTCAGAATGGTGTGTCGTGACTTCATTCTATCAGAGCCTGCAAGCTATGTCTTTCTTCATACTCTTTTCAATTTGCGCAAGTTATTGTACATTATCTTTTCCGTTCCTAGATTTTGACAAATTCTATGTAAGCCTAGCGGATCTCGGCGAATTTGGCGCTTAGCCGAACGCTATCCCATAAGTTTGCTGAATTTAGGAAACGCAAAAATCTCATTGTTTGCCGAATTGTTCAGAGCAATTGTCTCCAACAAAAGTAGGCTACTTACCAAGTGATTGATGTGCTGTCGGTGGATGCTTTCAACAGAACTCTGGCCTCTCGAACCGAAATGGAACCATCTCCATCCAAATCCGCGCACATAAACTGTTTTTTTGTCAGAAAATCTGAATCCATGGACGCTCTCAAAAGTTGCCTTGCCTCTCTGACCGTCAACTGTCCATCGCTGTTCAAGTCACCCTTCACGGCCACTGTCACTTCTGTGATGTCAACAGGTATTATATACTGGTAGCTCCCATCCTCCCCAGCAGATGCTTTCAATCGCACATAGTCTCCGGTTGCATTCACATAAGCTACTACACAAGCATTTTTGCTGAACAGAGTCAATGTTTTATCACCAGTTTCTGAAATGTTAAAATGAGATACAATCCCTTCTTTCAGCGATGTTTCTACAGTAATACCGTCATTGTAATACAATACTATTTTGTCTCCCTCAACGGTCACATATGAAACCGGCATCTCAACAATTTCAATGTCAAAAGTAATGCTTGCATTGTTCACAGTCACTGTCAAGGTTTGCTTTCCCAATATAGTATTGTCAAATCCAGAAATCATATCTGCTGTCAAATCTGTTTCCTCTGTGGTCCCTCCGTTATAGCGAAGCATTATCCTACCACCACTTACATCCAACATGTCTCTATCTACCACATAGGAAGTTTTGGTAGGTAACGTCGATAGTATAATTTCCGCAACAGAATCTTCAGCACCACACAGGGTGCAGATATGTTTTTCATTATATGCGTGCTTTAGAGCAAAATTGATTGCCGTAACCCGTCTCAGCACGCCCGTTTTGTCAGATAGATACACATAACACATGTCGTTATCGTCATTGGGGCATATCACAAAGTCTATCTGATCTTTCTCTGCCGTTTTTCTGGCAATATACGCAATATTATCTTCGCTCGGAACTCCACTGTCATCTGTCAGCGCATACAAGGTATACGTTTCCCCATCGATTACATCTTCACAGGTAACAGTATCCTTTTGGCAGTCCTGTAACTCTGCGGCAGCGGATTCCGTTGACGTATAAACCGCATAGGCACCGTTGACAAGAATCAGTTCCTGCGTTGCTGTGTCATGACCAATCGGATAGAAAACCAAAGAATAAGTCTTTTCCGGCACAAATTCAGGGAGTTCGATTTTCTCTCTTACACTACTATTTGCAGGCAGGTGAATAGACAATGTACTCAAGCCGATTTGCTGGCCGCTTTCATAAATGGCAATATAGGCCATATCCTCAATTCTGTCTGCGGCAGAATGGTTATATATCTCCAAGCTGACCGCATTTCCGCCGAGATCGAGCTGATACATTTTCGCTTCCAGGGCGGCCGCATAAACCGTTACAAGCACTTCCGCCTGCAGTCCGTCGATCTGTGCAGTAACAGTTGCCTGTCCCGGTGCCCTGGCAGTCAGTCCTCCGTCTTCCGTTACTGTTACAATGTTCATATCGCTGGTGCTCCATTGGACCTTATGCGTAGCATTACCAGATACCGAAGCCGATACTGCATAGGTTTCTTCCACAACCATCGACAGCGATTCCGTATTCAACTCCAAGCCAGTAGCCGGCGTATAAATCGTTATAGTATGATTTTCTGTAATGCCGTCTTCTGAACTTGCGGAAAGAATCACCGTTCCCTCTGCCACACCAGTCACAACGCCATTTTCATCCACGGTTGCCACTGCTTCATTGGAGGACTTCCATGTGAGGCGCTGATTAGTTGCAATGATAGGATAAACTTTCGCAGATAGTTTTTCTGCGGCCCCAATTGCAAGTTCGCCTGCTCCCCAAACGTCAATACCTGTCACCGGTATGTACCCATCCTTTTCAATGGTAGCACCTGTGTCTGTTTTTAGGCCCTCCTCCATGTCATCAAGATTCAGTTCAAACCCTACGCCGCTGGTCAACTGAACATCCCGGAATGCCTTACCGCTAACTGTGCCATTTTCATCTGTTGTGACCACCGAAATGCTCATCGTGCCATCGCCATATGGAATAATCTTGGCATAATATGCATCTGAGTTGAGAACAAAGCACTTGGTTTCGTTGTTTTCGCCCAGTAAGTACATCGTCCCGTACTCGCTGGAGGGCAGCGCAGTGTCCTCACTGGACAAAGATGCTACCAGAGAGTTGGTGGCTGCATTATAAACCTCTACCATCACAGGGCATGATGTATTGAACTGGGTCGTTTTTTTGCTGCTGCACTCCGCACTGACATATCGGACCAGAGCGTTCTTCGCGGTATCTGCATCAAACTCCTGCGCATATTGCAAAAGCATGATGTAGTTTACAAGGTCGAACCGCAGTTGCCTGCATTTGTCTCGATACGTGTCCTCTCCCGATGTCAGAAAATATTTAAACCAGTTGCTGAGGACGGGGTCATCCTTCGAAATTCCACTATACAGCAAAGAAAACATGCTTTTCTTCGTTTGGTCAGGAAATCCCGTGTCATCAAACATTTGGTTATAAAAGTCCGGGTATTTATCTTGAATATAATAATCAGAGATAAAATAGAACGCAGCATTCATGTGTTTCGCACGCGTCTCCAGCTTGTTATACAGCTCAATAACCATCGGGAATGCGCCAATGCTGTTTCCAAGAAATGCACAAAGCTTCCCTGCCGTCATAGATGTGTCGATGTTGTCCCATGCGGTGCTTACCTCCTTCAAAATTTTGTTGTCACTATCCTTGAAGGTATCCCGCAGCAGGTCCACACCTAAGCGAACGATGACCTTGGCACTTGACAGACCGGTGTCTGTTTTTGCGAGATACACCGCTTTGCCTTCGGCCTTCAAGGTCTTTACCAGTGTGCTAAGATTTTTTGTAGCGTTCTTAAAATCAATATAATCTGCATATTGGGTCAGGCCCGCATAGGACTCTTGCGCTATGCTTGTATCAAGTGTTGCCTTCAGCAAAGGCTTTGCATAGGAATACACCGTTCCTCCGGCTGCATCGGCTGCGGTCAGCAGTGTTTGATAGGCCAAGGCCGCCGCGCTGGAGTAAAACGGGCTGCATTCGCTTCTCTTCTTCAGATATTTGTTGATTTGCGGATACCAACTGATGATCTTCTCATACAGATCTGTCTCCTGACGAATTATATTTTTATTGATACCACCCTTGTACTCTGTAACCTCGCCCAGTGCATCGTCGATCCCTGTGGCAAACGGCTTCAGACTGTCAAAAAACAGAATATCCTCCAGAGCCTGCCGCACCGTTGTCTGCTTATCGTTCAGCAGCACTGTTGCCCCGTTCATATCTGTCACCGGCAGGTACATCGGCTGATCCAGAATGGCAAGCGCCTTCTCCTTGGTCAGATTACTGATTCCATTTTCTTTTGCCCAACGGAGCAAGATTTCGGCATACTGATCGTCGGTGCCGTCGGGGATGCCGGGCTTAGTGGGGTCATCTCGTCTCCAAAACAGGACCCCCTTTTTGGAATAATCCAAAACATCATCTTCATCTGCGTAGCTGCAAACATCAAACTCCCATTCCGTCTTATCGTTCAGGCCGAAAAAGTAAATTCCATCCTTTGTCTTAAAGGCCCGTGGAGTGATGGTCGCCGTATAGGCACCGTCCTTCAGGTTCCACTCAGAAATGTCAATGGTAACCTTTTTCCCATCAATAGAAATATTGCTCGCACTGGCAGTCGTTAGGTATTGCGCAACAATGTTGTCATCCCCATCCCGCAGGTTGATAGTTCCCAGGCCGAATTCGACTTCCTTATTGAACAGTATTTCAATCTTAGTATTGGGGCGGATCGTGGCGTGGTTGGGTGTGATCTTGACGATCCGGAGAAGATTATCCCGAGCCTCCATTCCCGGATCCCACGGACACTGGTCAAGGGTCTTGAAGGTGTAGCCATACTTTTCCGCATAATCCTGCGCCGTGGAGTCGATGTAGCCATAAATCGTGGTCTGTGTGGGAGAACCAAGAGTGTCTTTATCTTCATATATTTCGCACTCTGGATTCAGCATCGCAAGAGCTGTTAGATTATCACAACCATAGAATACTTTGGACCCCATACTAGTCACGCTATTTGGAATCGTCACGCTTGTCAAGCCGCTGCAGCCAGAGAATGCATATTCTCCAATGCTCGTCACACTATTCGGTATCATCACACTCGAACCTGTGTAGCCACAGAATGCATTGGGCTTAATGCTCGTCACATCATCTGGAATCACCAAATCTGTTACAAGTATGCCATTCACATACAGATTATGAGCATAATACAATGGATTTGCTGAACAACACAATCCAAAATTAATTTTACACCATGTCGCAATATCTGTGATGTGCACCTCCTTTAGATTGTTGCAGTAGCCGAAAGCATTGTTCCCAATGCTCGTTACACTATTCGGAATAATTACGCTCGTCAAGCTACTGCAACTACTGAATGCATTGTGCCCAATGCTCGTCACGCTATTCGGAATTGTCACACTCGTCAAGTTGCTACAGTGAATGAATGCACCGTTTCCAATGCTCGCCACGCCATCCGGGATCACCAAATCCGTTACAAGTGTGCCGTTCACATACAGATTATGAGCATAATACAATGGATTTGATGGATACACCTCAAAAACGATTTTACACCATGCCGCAATATCTGTTATATATACCTCCTTTAGATTGTTGCAGTAGTCAAAAGCACTGTTCCCAATGCTTGTCACACTATTTGGAATCGCCACACTCGTTAAACTGCTGCAGTCACAGAATGCCTTACTCCCGATATGGGTCACACTATTGGGAATCGTCACGCTCGTCAAGCTACTGCAGCCACGGAATGCATAATTCTCGATGTGGGTCACACTATTCGGAATCGCCACGCTCGTTAAGCTACTGCAGCCAGAAAATGCGCTATTCCCGATGATGTTTACACTATTGGGAATCGTCACGCTCGTTAAGCTACTGCAGCCAGCGAAAGCGTAGGTCCTAATGTAGGTCACACTATTTGGAATCGTCACGCTCGTTAAGCTGCTGCAGCCACAGAATGCATACATCCCGATATAGGTCACACTATTCGGAATTTTCACACTCGTTAAACTGCTACAGTCACAGAATGCATCTCTCCCGATGCTCGTCACACTATTCGGAATGATTACACTCGTCAAACTACTGCAGCCACAGAATGCACCGTCCCCAATGCTCGTCACGCCATTGGGAATCGTTATGCTCATCAAGCCCTTGCAACCATTGAATACAGCGTCCCCAATGCTCGTTACACTATTCGGAATGGTCACACTCGTCAAGCTACTGCAACCACGGAATGCATAATTCCCGATGTGGGTCACACTATTCGGAATCGTCACGTTCGTCAAGCCCGTGCAGTGATAGAATGCACCGGTCTCAATGCTCGTTACACTATTCGGAATAATTACGCTCGTCAAGCTACTGCAACTACTGAATGCACCATGCTCAATGCTCGTCACGCCATTTGGTATCGTTACGCTTGTCAAGCTACTGCAGCCAGAGAATGCATATTCCCCAATGCTGGTCACGCTATTTGGTATCGTTACGCTTGTCAAGCTACTGCAGTCAGAGAATGCATATTCCCCAATGCTGGTCACGCTATTTTTTAGAATTACTTCTTTTATACTCGAGTAACTTGACGCCCATGGTGTTTTTTCTTGCCAGGTGTAATCCCACATATCCCCCGTCCCAGAAATCGTCAGTGTACCCTCCGCATCCAATTCCCAAGTCAGATTGTCGCCGCAGCTGCCACTGGAGACATTTTCCGCAGCCATTGCGCTCACGGGCAGCAGTGTCAGCAGTATGCATAGGCACAGCAGTGCACTAACAAGTCTTTTCATTTGCGTTCCTCCAAGATTATATATGTTTCTCAAGTGATCAGCGTCTGAGTGGAGCCAAAGAAGGCTATTCCACTTTTTCAGACCTTGCCGCACACGCCGCCGGACAGCAGCATGCGCGCGTCAAGGTTTCTATATTTCTAACCCCTCCTCAGCTTTTCCAGAATATCCAGGTATTCCTCCGGTAAGGTCAGCTGCGGTTGATTGGCGATTTTCCAGCCCAGCGGATCCGTGCTGCGGCGCACCTCCTCCAGCATATCCGGTATAGCCAGCAGCTTTTCCCGGCAAACCTGCGCGCTGGCGTCATCTCCCGACTGCCAATAAAACAGCATGGCCGTATACAGCTTTTGAAAATAGTCGCCGTATTCGGCAAGCGTATAACGGCTGCAGGCAATGGCCGACTCCTTCTCCTGCATCATGGCTCGTATATTCCCCGACGCATACGCTGCGTTGGCCTTGGCGTCATGGCCCAGCGCTGAGTATGGGCTGCACGCCAGCAGCTGGTCCGCCACCGCGTTCAGCTGCTCCGCGTCATCCAGGGTGGTAAGCTGTTTTTCCAGCGCCCGCGTGTAAAACGGCGTAACCCGTAAAGCGGCCTGTGCGTTGCCCGTCAAAAACAGGAGGTCCCCTATGCTGAGCCAGAAGCTCACAGCAAGAAAGCAGTAGGCCAGAAGTGTGACAGACATGGCTCCCGTTCTTCGAAGCCGGCAGCACTTCCCACCGTCTATTTGCAGCGCAGGCAGCAGAAGAAGCCAAATCGCCAGAAATTGCAGGTCAAAGTCAACCAGCGCATGTCCCAGCAACACGACCAACAGCATACGCTGGCGCATGGATGCCGCCCGACTGAAAATTCCGTGTATACCTGCGGCAGCGCAAAGGCCAGCTGGGAGCCATCCCACGTCGATCAGCAGCTGCAGCAATTCATTGTGCACATAGGCCACGCTGTAAACACCGTGCTGGAAGCTTCCCTGCAAGGCATAATAGCCCATATAGCCTACGCCAAAGGGATGCTTCAAAATAACAGGAAGCAGGTCCTTTGCATACAGTATGCGTCCCAGCAAGGTACTGGAACCAGCCGCAGCCGGGTCGTAATGCTCACCCCCACTGAGGAAATATGTCAGCACGGCATACAGCCCTGCGGCTGCTGTCAGGCAGCAGAATAAGAGAAGAGCACGCTTCCCGCTGCGACTCACTATGCCAATTGCCGCCAGTACTGCCACCAGGAGCAACATAGCCCCGCGGCTGCCGCTTTCCAATACACCGAAAATCAGTAACGCGCAGAGGGCGTATTCGCACCAGGAGCGATTCTGCTGTGTGCAGACCAGCACCAGTGCGGCAATCAGAAACACCGCGAAGGTATTCGGATATTCAAAAAAACCGGCCAGACGCTGATTCACCAGAACCATATCCTGCAGGCCGGGGATCTTTCCCATCAGAAAACTCAGCAATACCATTTCCCCCGCTCCCCAGGGAAGCAGTGCGTAAACGGAATCGCGTTCTCCCGGAGCAACTTGTAACAGGGCCAATACATACAAAAGCAACGGAAATGTGTGTACAAAGCCAAACGGAGCCATTCCCTTGTCTGCGGCCCAGTCCACGCTGCACGCATAGGCCAGCGGCAGCAGCAAAATCGCCACAGTTGATAAATTCCAGCGGAACGTGAGCTGACCGTTTCTTTTGAATGCAGACGCGATGTACCAAACCAGGTAAATACCTACCGGAACAGCGGCAAATGAATAAAAACCGCCGGAGGCAAAGGGAAGTACGAATCCCAGCCATGCCAGCGATTTTGCATCGCCCGGCACGGCGGCCTTCCGCCTATGCAGAATAAGCCACCCCAGAACACCGTTTACCAGGCAGATCGCCCCATACAGCAGGAGCTTGCGGGCAAGGGGGCCGAGCAATGTCTGAAACAGCATAATTTCCTCCGAAATCTGAAAATACAGAAAGGGAACACCCAGATCAGGGCTTTTGCACTGGGTGTTCCCTTTTCCGCTATCTTGGAAACCCAACGATTTCCTTACTGCGTTATGTTATACGGTGTGCTTTTTCTTGTTCAGCACCACTGCCCCGCCCATCGTTGCCAGGACGGCCATGGCGGCATAGAGGACTACGCCGGCATCTCCGGTTTTCGGAGTCGTGGGTTGATCGGGCTTGGCGGGCTGATCGGGCTCGCCGGTCGCGGGAATGGTCTCTGTGCGGGTCACACCGCAGATGGTGCAAGTGAAGGTTTTTTCGCCCGTCTCTGCTGCAGTGGCCTCCTTGGTGATCTTCCCCTCATCCCAATGGTGACCGGTGGCGGGGATCGTCACATCAGCAGTCTCTTTTTCACCGACCTCATCAGTGAAGTTCTTCTGGCAGCGAGCACAGCTCCAGTATTCCGTGTTGCCATCTTCGGTGCAGGTGGCAGCCTTGGCGGCATGGTGGGTCATGTCGTGGCCCAGAGCCTTGATAACCTGACCGTCAGCGATCTTTTTACCGCAGTCCAGGCACCAGGTATCGCCGCTGTAGCCGTCCTCGGTGCAGGTAGCAGTCTTCTGACCCCGCACCTCGGTGTTTCCGGCATGGTTGTCGGGGTCCACCGGCAGCGTCACATTCTGCACCTCACGGGTACCGGCTTTGTCAGCAAAGTCCTTCTGGCAGCGAGCACAGGTCCAGTATTCGATGTTGCCCTCTGCAACGCAGGTGGCAGCCTTGGCGGCATGGTGGGTCATGTCATGACCCAGAGCCTCAAGGACTTCCTCCTCCGTGGTCTGGCAGCGCAGGCAGGTATGATGTCTCAGGCCCTTTTCCGTGCAGGTGGCAGCCGTGTCCTCGATCCACTGATCCCAATCGTGGCCCAGAGCAGGAGCCACCAGAGACGTCAGCTCCAGTGCACCGGCAGCATCGCTGTAATCCTTGCCGCACTTGGTGCAGTGCCAATACTCTACGGTACCATCGTTCGTGCAGGTGGCGGGCACAGCGTCATGATGGATCATGTTGTGGGTGTGATCCAGCTTGGGAATCTCCACGCCCTCCTTGGCATACTGGCAGACGGTGCACTCCTCATGCTTCATGCCGGTGCTTTCCTCGGTGGGCTCTCTGTCGATTACCCACTGGAAGTCATGAGCGGCCACATCCGTCTTGCTGCCGCAGTCGCAGGCGTGCCAATGATTTTCCGCGTCACTGGACCAATTCTTGCTGTAGTTGTGGCCCTGGGCGGGCAGAATGGTGTCCGCCTCTGTGATCTCCTTGGTGCAGGCCTGATTGCTGAAGAACTTGCCGCAGCGGGCGCAGGTCCAATACTCGATGTTGCCGTTTTCCTCGTGGGTAGGCTCCACGCGATCATGGTGCCGGCTGTCGTGGCCCAGGGCATCGACAACGGGGATCGCATCAATGGCGTTGCCATCCTTATCCAGCATCTGGCCGCAGGCATCGCAGGTGTAGTACACCTCGCTGCCCGGCTCAGTGCAGGTAGCGGCAACTGCCGGATGCTCCGTTTTCGCGGTGTGGGGGCATGTAATGGTCAGCGTGGCAGTGGCTACCGCCGTATCCTCCCAGTACTCGTCGCTGCCCTGGAAAATATCCGCTGTGATCAGAAGGGTCTTCAGGCCAAGCGTATACGTTCCTGCAGGCGTGTTTGCCGGGATGGTGAAGGTGATGTCGCAGATGTGGTCCGTCTCGTAGTTGTCCGGGGTGAAGGACATCCACGCGACCTTGCCGCTGCCGATCTGGAAACCGGGCAGGTCCTGCGACGAGACAGCGGTTCCTTTGATGCCGCCTTCCTCGACGACGTCGGCCTCAAAGGAGTCCAGGGTAATCTTCTGATTGACCTTGATGGAGACGACGACGGTCTGTTCCTGATCGGACACATAGACAGTCGGCTTGTCCAACTCAGCCGAGAAGACGGCCCCTCGGTTGTTGCTTTCGTTGGCGGCCAGTGCCGGCACGCAGAGCGAAACGCTCAGCAGTGCCACCAGCAGCAATGCCAACAATCGCTTGCTCAGGTGTTTCATGCTGTGATCTTCCTTTCTGTTATTTTCCAACACGCTTTCCGCGTGTATTGGACAGTTTTACATGGGTGGAAGCTGCCGCTCACCACTTCACGGAGGCGCTGTTGGTGACGGCAGAGAGGATCTGTCGGGCTTCCATGGCGCTGATCTTTCCGTCGCCGTTGAGGTCGGCGCAGAGCATTTGCAGAGCGTCCAGGCTGCCGGCGCGGGTAACGGCTGTCATGACCCGCCGGGCCTCCTTGGCCGTAAGCTTGCCGTCCCCGTCCAAGTCGCCGCGCACTGCCACAGTGACCTCCGACACGCCCTCAGGCAGGGTATAGCTGTAGCTGCCGTTGGCGTTGGCGGTAGGCGTCAGACGGACATAGCTTCCATCTGCGTCCTTATACGCCGCCACACAGGCCCGGTCACAGGTCACCGTCAGCGTCTGCCCGTCCACCCGGCACACCGGCGCGTTATCCCCGCCGATGGGATTCACGACTACAGGGTCTATCCCACCGAAGTGGATGGTAGCATTCAGCAGAGGATCGTTGTTATCATCGATTTCCATTTTCTGCCACCGTCTCTCCGTTCCGGGGTAATAGACATCTTGGAGACCGGTGCAGCCGAAAAAGGCACCGTCTCCAATACTAGTCACACTGCCTGGAATATTCACGCTGGTCAGGGAACTGCAATCGTAAAAAGCGTAGTTTAAGATGCTGGTTACACCTTCCGGGATGTCCGCGCTTTTTAGCGAACTGCAGCCATAAAAGGTGCCCCACTCAATGCTGGTCACACCGTTTGGAATGTTCACACTGGTCAGGGCGCTGCACCAGCCAAAGGCACGGTCTCCAATACTAGTCACACTGTCGGGAATTGTGATTGCATTCAGCGACTTGCAGCCGCTGAATGCAGCGTTGGAAATGGCAATCAGACTCTGCGGCAGGGATATACTTGTCACAGCCCCCGAAGACGCAAATGCACTATCCATCATCACACACGTTTCGTCCCGGACGGTATAGCTCGTAGCAGAATCCTTGTTTGCCACCGCCACTAGATACGGCCCTACGTACAGGATATTGCCCTCCCAGTTATCGGCGTTATTGTAGTAGGCGGTTCCGTCGAGGATTCCGGCTCCAAGCTTCGTGATCTGCCCGGGCCATACAACATCTGCAAGGGCAGTACAATTATAAAAGGCGTCCTCCCCAATACTAGTCACACCGTCCGGAATGTTCACACTGGTCAGAGAGTGGCAGCCTCTAAAGGTGGCTCTCTCAATGCTGGCCACACCATCTGGAATGTTCACACTGGTCAGGGAGCTGCAGCCGCTAAAAGCACCGCTCCCAATACTAGTCACACTGTCCGGAATCCTTATATTAACCAGGGATTCGCAGCTGTAAAAAGCCCAGACTCCGATTCCTGTAATACTTTCCGGCAACTCGATTTCCTTCAGCGATGTACAATTAGCAAAGGATAGGTATGTTATATCCGTTACACTGTCCGGAATATTGATTTTTCCCAGTGATGTACAGCCTTGAAATGTTCCGGCTGGAATAGCAGCCAGTCCCTGGGGCAGAGTTATGTCTGTCATGGTTTTTAAGCCAGAAAATGCTTCGTTTGCCATTATGCGAGTTCCAGCTCGGACCGTATAGCTTGCGGCAGAATCTTCGCCTGCCACTGAGATTAGATACGGCCCTGCATACAGGATGTTTTCCACCCAGTTATCAGCGTTATTGTAGTAGGCCGATCCATCAACGACCCCTGCTCCAATTGCTGTGAGTTGTCCCGGCCAAGCAATATTCGTCAGAGCTTTGCAATTCGCAAAAGCACAGTCTCCGATTATAGTCACATCCTCTGGAATGTTCACACTGGTCAGAAAACTGCAGCCTCTAAAGGCATAGTCTCCGATACTGGTCACACTGTTTGGGATTGTCACACTGGCCAGAGAACTGCAGCCCTCAAAGGCACAGTTCCCAATACTAGTCACACCGTTTGGAATGTTCACACTGGTCAGAGAGCTGCAGTCTCTAAAGGTATCCCTCTCAATGCTGGTCACACCGTCCGGAATATTCACACTGGTCAGGGAACTGCAGCCGCTAAAGGCATCGCCACCAATGCTGGTCACACCATTTGGGATGCTCACGCTGGTCAAAGAACTACAACCGTAAAAGGCTCCCCACCCAATGCTGGTCACACTGTCTGGAATGCTCACACTGGTCAGGGCGCTGCAGTCGCAAAAGGTATAGTTTTCAATGCTGGTCACACCGCTCGGGATTGTCACACTGGTCAGGGAACTACAGCCGTAAAAGACCCGCTGCCCAATGTCGGTTACGCTGTTAGGGATTGTCACACCGGTCAAGGAACTGCAGCCGCTAAAGGTACCGTACCCAATGTAAGTCACGCCATTTGGAATATTTACGTTGGTCAGAGAGCCGCAGTTCTCGAAGGCACCGCTCCCAATGCTGGTCACACTGTCCGGAATTGTCACACTGGTCAGGGAACTGCAGCCGTAAAAGGCATAGTACCCAATGCTGGTCACGCTGTCCGGAATACTCACACTGGTCAGGGAACTGCAATCGGAAAAAGCATAGCTCCCAATGCCAATCACGCCATTGCCTATTATGACCGTCTGGATATGATCGGCATATTCATGCCAGGGTGCGAATTCCGAGTAGCTATAGTAGTCCGTCATATCCCCCGTGCCGGAGATGGTCAGGACCCCGTCGCTGGACAGCGTCCATGTCAGATTTTCGCCGCAGGTGCCGGACGCAGTGTCGTCCGCCCAGCCAGCGGTGGGCAGCATGGTCAGCAGCATCAGTGCCGCCAGCAGCCAGGATAACAATCGTTTCATTTTCTTTCCTCCTTATATTTTTTCCCACCGCACCGGCAAGCCGGTTCTCACCGGTGCGGCGGAGATGCTCACCACTTCACGGCGGCGCTGTTGGTGACGGCGGAGAGGACCTGCCGGGCTTCCATGGCACTGATCTTCCCGTCGCCGTTGAGGTCGGCGCAGAGCATTTGCAGAGCGTCCAGACTGTCGGCGCGGGTAACGGCTGTCATGACCCGCCGTGCCTCCTTGGCCGTAAGCTTGCCGTCTCCATCCAGGTCGCCCCGCACCGCCACAGTGACCTCCGCCACACCCTCAGGCAGGGTATAGCTGTAGCTGCCGTTGGCGTTGGCGGTGGGGATCAGGCGGACGTAGTTCCCATCCGCATCCTTATACGCCGCCACGCAGGCTCGGTCGCAGGTCACCGTCAGCATCTGCCCGTCTACCTGGCACGCCGGCGCATTGTCCCCACCGATGGGGTTCACAACTACCGCGGAGGCCTCTGCCCGGATGCCCGTAACCTTGAAGCCCCACTCGCTGCCGGAACCGTCGCTGTTTATCTGAATCTTCACCGTATCACCGGGGACCGTGACAGTGGTTCCGGCCAGCTCTGTGCCGGTGTATTTACCGACCTGCTGCCCGTTTCCGTCATAAATGTACAAATAGTCGAAGCCGTCCTCCATGCAGGTCCGCTCATCGAAAGTCACATACAGCTTCTGTGCCCCGGGGCTGGTGTACAGCCAGACATCCGTGCAGCTGCCCGGATAATCGTGGGGACTCTCCATCTGCTCCGGCTGGGTGCAGATGTAAGCAGTGTTGCTGACAGTAACCTGGCAGGTCCTCGTCACGCCGCTGCCGTCCAGCGCAGCGGCTGTAACGGTAGTCGTGCCTTTTTTCAGCGCTGTCACCAAACCGTTTTCATCCACGGATGCCACGGCAGGATCGGAGCTGGTCCACTGGACCCGCTGATCGGCGGCATTGGAGGGATACACGCTGGCCTGAAGCTGGAAGGTATCCGTTGCCTCCATCGTCAGCGAGGACCGGTTCAGGGAAATGCTGGTCACAGGCTGCAGCACCGTTACCTTGCAGCTGGCGCTGGCCTTGCCCACGCTGACCTTGATGGTAGCGGTGCCCACGCCCACGGCCTTTACCAGGCCGGTATCGCTGACCGTCACCACAGCGGTGTCGCTGCTTTTCCAAACCACCTCGTCGGTGAAATCCTCCGGCGTTACCGTCAGCGTCAGCTGGCCGGAAGCACCTTTGTTCAGGGTCAGGGCCGTCTGGTCCAGGCTGGCAGAGGTGGCGGAGACCTGCCGGTCCACGAATTTGATGCTGTTGGTATTGGCGAAGGTCTCGGCATACGTTCCGGCCACGCCGTAAATCGTCAGCTTGTCCAGGTAGCTGAAAGCGTTGGCGGAAATGCTGGTGACGCTGCGGGGGATGGTAATGGAGCTGAACTTGACAGAATCCTTGAAGGCGTTGTCCTTGATGGCTGTCACGCGCCGGGGCACCGTCAGCTGCTCCAGTGCGTCGCAGTGCCGGAAAGCGGAGGCGGGGATGGTCGTGATGCCGGCGCCCAGCTTCACATCCGTCAGAGCATCGCAGTCATAGAACACGGAATCGCCCAGCGACGTCACGCTGTCGGGGATGGTGATTTTTGTCAGCCCATCGCAGTCGTAAAACGCCTGATAACCCACAGAGGTAACCGTGGCCGGGATGTCCATTTCCGTGATGGCGTCGCAATTGTAGAACGCATTAGACTCGATGAGCTCCGGCGCCTTGCTCCACACGAGTTCCTTCAGCGCGGTGCAGTTTTTGAATGCACTGTCCCGGATGTTCTTCACAGACTCCGGCAGCACCAGCTTCTCCAGCGCCGTGCAGCCCGCAAAGGTGGAGGCCATGATATTTTCGCGGCTGCTGGGCAGGGTCACATCTGTAAGGCTGGTGCAGTTGGCAAAGACTGATTTGCCCATACTGGTCATGGAATCAGGAATCTTCACCTCAAGCAGACTGGTGCAAGTGTTGAAAGCATTGGCGTTTATCGTTTTCACACCCTTGCCAAAGTCGACATGCTTCAGTCCCGTGGCTTTGAAGAAAGCGGAATCGCCAATCTCTGTTACGGAATCAGGAATGGTGATGGTTTCAATACCCGGGCAGTTCGCAAACAGGCCACCGGCCACGACGGTTGCGCTGTCCTCAATAGTAACGTCTTTCAACCCATCACAGTTATAAAAAGCGCCGGACTGATAATCATAGACATATTCAGGTATATATGCCGTGCCTGATTTCGTGAGGGTTTTGGGAATCGTAATAGACGTCAGGCTGTCGCAATCGAAGAACGCATGGGCGTCCATCTGGACCAGCCTGCTGGACAATTTCACATCAGAAAGTGCGCTGCACTTGGCAAATGCTCCGGCGCTGATTATTTCCACAGAGTCAGGAATTGCGATTTTTTCAAGAGCACTGCATTTTGCAAAAGATTGCTTTCCCAGCTTCGTCAGGGAATCAGACAGCTTAACATCCGTTAGGTGCGCACAGTTGCCGAATGCATACTCTCCTATAGAAGTCACGGAATCGGGAATAGTAATGGCCTCGATACCCGGGCAGTTTGCAAACAGGCCACTGGCCACAACAGTTGTCCCGTTCTCAATGGTAACGTCCTTCAACCCGTCGCAGTTATAAAAGGCGCCGAACTGATAGTCATAGGCATATTCAGGTATATATGCCGTGCCTGATTTCGCGAGGGTCTTAGGAATTGTAATAAAAGTTAGCTTGTCGCAGTCGAAAAACGCATGGGCGTCCATCTGGACCAGCCTGCTGGACAATTTCACATCAGAAAGCGCGCTGCACTTGGCAAATGCTCCGGCGCAAATTATTTCCACCGAGTTGGGGATTGTAATTTTTTCAAGAGCCGTGCATTTGGCGAAGGACTGCCCGCCTAATTTTGTCAGGGATTCAGAGAGTTTAACGTCCGTTAAATGGATACAGTTGCCGAATGCATAGTCGCCAATCTCTGTTACAGAATTGGGAATAGTGATGGATTCGATACCCGGACAATTTGCAAACAATCCACCGGCCACAATAGTTGCACCATCCTCAATGGTAACGTTCTTCAAACCATCGCAGTTATAAAAGGCACCGTTTTGATAGCCGTAGGCGTATTCATTGATATATGCATCCGATGATTTCGTGAGGGTCTTAGGAATTGTAATAGACGTCAAGCTGTCGCAATCAAAGAATGCGTGGGCGTCCATCTGTTCAAGAGTACTGGACAACTTTACGTAATGGAGCGCACTGCATTGGGCAAATGCTCCGGCGCTGATTTTTGTTACAGTATCCGGTATATCTATTGCCCATAGGGAGGTGCAGCTGGCAAATGCTCTAGTGCCTATGGTCGTTAGCCCATCATTCAATGTAATACTCGAAAGGCTGTTGCATCCGAAAAATGCCAAATCGCCGATAGCCGTAACAGTATCTGGGAAAGATACTGCCCGCAGCAGTGAATTCCCTTTAAACGCCTCATTCCCAATCGCTACCACAGTATACCTATCCAGCTTAGACGGGATAATGAGGCTGGTGGCATTGCCTTTATAGCTAGTGATGGTAGCATTTTCGTCGTCATCCAGCGAATACGTATAGATCACAATGGGCTGTCCGTCCCGGCCATAGCCGGTGCCGCCGAAGCCGGAGGACCAGCCGCTGGACATATAGGGTGAGTCACCGGAAGTATACCAGTCATCAAACCCACCCAAGACTCCAAACCAACTCGCTACATTGTCCCGTGTACACTTCGGAACATTTTTTCCATCTTCGTAGTGATGCACGATTCGAATAGGACTATTTTCGTCTGTGTAAATCGGGTAATCAAGGCTTGTTTCGCGTGAATAATTAAACAGTTTGACGCTAGCCTCAAAACCGCCGTTAGCATACAGATACGCCGCAAAGTGCACACATTTAAGAGGGGCGTCATTATATGTCATCTGTTTCAATTCGCAGGTAACACCGGCCTTAAGATATCCGTACGCATTAAGTACTGGCATTTCCGTGATGCCCAGTTTGGCAACCAAGCCAACTTTTGCCGTTCCTTCCGTAGAAACAGTAAAGCTCTTCGCACCAATTTTAGGCACAAACCGCACACCGTTTGCTTTGCTGAAGGACAACTCTTGTGAAGCGTGCCCCTTCTCAATACTATCAGACGCAATAGATGCTTCTGTTTCCACAGAAAATGTTACGCCGCCCACGCCGGGGACACCCAATATGGCCAGTCTGATATCGTCAAGTTCAAAGGCGCTCGGATAGTCGAGTTTGACAACGTGATGCAGTTCATAGTCGAAGTCCAGTTTTACGGACGCAATGCCGTCAAAAACACTGACATTATAGGAAACTACTGCATTTTTTGCCTTAAAATTCAGCTCAATACTGCCTCCGTTGCCAAGGTCAACTTTCCTTTTAACGTTCAGCTCCGCCTTAGACTTGATGGTTCCGGATGCCTGAATTGCCGCTTGTGCCTGCGCATAGGTAGGGAATTCCTCACCTAAATCCTCCACATAGTAGCTGACTTCGGAGCCATCCAGCGGGATGACACTGCTCAGGTCCGCCTCTATTACACCCTGCGCATCCACATCCTCAAAAATAGCGCCGTCCTCCGCGCGAACAGCAGAGATGACGGTGTTCTGCCTACTGACGGCAACGCTGGTTGCCTGGTAGCCCACAGGGATCGTATTCTGATAAATAACAAAAAGGTCGCCGGACTGAATAGTCACCGGGCAGTTTACAATGGTGACGGTATCATCCTGTACGCTGACGTCCGTACCGTCCGGAACAACGATCACACCGTCCAGGAATTTGTATACGCTGTTATAGTCCTCGGAAACAGCGGATAGGCCCATCACCGCCGCGGCGTCCTTGAGCATGGCGGTGGCCTCGGTGGAGGTCAGGGTCTGCTGGGGCAGGACCTTGCCGTCCTGCAGGGCGAACCAGCCGCGGTTCACGGCCACCTGCAGGTCATCCGGATAGCTGACCTCGGCGGACTCGGCGTAGGTATATGCCGTTCCCTGGTCCAGCTGGAAGCCCAGGCAGAAATTCAGGGTGTGGGCTGCAAATTCACGGGTGGCTGGCTGGTCGGGTTCAAATGCCGACCCGGCCTCCAGATCAATGACGCCGAACTCCACCGCTACCAGCAGGTCGCGGTATCCTGCGGACGTCTCCTCCATGTCGCTGTAATAGTTGTCGGGGTAGTTGTTCTCCTCCACGGTCATGTCAAAGGCCTTGACCAGCTGCTGCACCCATTCGATGCGGCTTACCGGCTTTTCCTCAGCCATGGCATGCAGCACCAGCAGCGCCCCTACGCTGCACAGCACCAGCATGAGCGCGATGAGCTTTTGTTTCATGTGATATCTCTCCTTTTTTCTCATGGTGTAGCGCTATGTATTTCGAAATGCTACGTATTATTGCTATTCATATACAAATCATCATTTTCTGAATGTGCAAACGTGGGGAACAAAGTACAGGTTAGTGTCCACCGCTTTTTTTTTAGCAAGAATTTTGGTATATGCTTGAAACTGGCAGTTCCCAATGGTATAATTATATAAACTAGAGTAGGTTTTACGACAAACGTCTTTATACTTAGCGGCCGGGTAAAAATCTGTACTTTATTTACCGTCATTCGCTAAATTTCGCCCAGCTCTGAAATGTCTGATGGGTAATACCGAGGCATTTTGCCGCTGCTCTTGCGGATAATTCGCCGCTTTGCCACGCTTTCAAAACCGCCGGATATTCCGGCGGTTTTTCTTTCGGCCTCCGCCCGAACTTCACACCCCGGGCCTTGGCCGCCGCAATTCCCTCTGCCTGCCGCTTGCGGATCATCTCCCGCTCCGTCTGCGCTACATAGGATAAAATTTGCAGCACCAAGTCGGCGATGAAGGTGCCTGTCAGGTCTTGGCCCCGGGCCCGCGTGTCCAGCAAAGGCATGTCCAGGACAACGATGTCCACCCGCTTTTCCTTGGTGATGACCCGCCACTGCTCCAGAATCTCCCCATAGTTGCGGCCCAGCCGGTCAATACTCTGTGTGACCAGCAGATCGCCGGGGCGCAGCTTTTTTACGAGACGCTTGTATCGGGGGCGGTCAAAGTTTTTTCCGGACTGCTTGTCCATATAAATGTTCTTTTTGGCAATCCCAAACTCCGTCAGCGCAATCATTTGACGCTGTTCGTTTTGCTCCTTTGACGAGACCCTTGCATAGCCATAGTTCATAATCTGACCTCCAATCCATTGAATAAATAGATTGTAAGCCAGCCGCCAAAACTTCCAATTAACCCTTTTGAGATAATTATAACTCAAAAGGGTTAATCTTTTCAAGTGCTTTCGGATATGCTTTCTCTGTAAGAGGAGAGAGTGCTATGAATATCGGAGAGGCTGTCAAAGGGAGAATTATAGAGTTATGCCGGGAGCGAGATATTTCCATCAACAAACTGTGCAACATGAGCGGTGTCACGCAATCGACTGTCAATAATATTGTCAGCGGACGCAACAACAGTGCCACGATTTCAACCATCAAAAAGCTATGCGATGGCTTGGGTATCACGATTCAGGAGTTCTTTGCTTCAAATCTTTTTGCCGATCTGGAGCAGGAGATCGAATAACATGGACGGCGACTGCTACGGTGCAGCCGCCGCCTGACGTTATCTCTCCCAATGCTCTTTTTTCTTGGACTGATTCTGCGGAACTGTTCTCTGTTCTTTCTGCCGCTGCATAACCATCTGCCGCGCCTGCCGATTCTCCGCATCCTCTCCAAGCAGACGAGACGCTTCCTGCTTGGCGCTGAGCAGCATAATAAGGGAAGGCTTCTCGTGCATGGTATCCTCTAACTGCTGTTCTGCCGCCTTTTCCTGCGCAGGACGGATGGCCTGCCGTGCCGCATATAGCTCCACCGGGTCAAGCTCCGCAGCCTGCGCTTTCAGCTCTGCGTATTCACTCAAAACCTTATCCATCTCGGCAGAGTATTTTTGCTCCTGTGCCTCCAGCTTTTTCAGACCGGCCTCCATGGTGGCAATATCCTTACGGAACGCCTCTGCGCCTGCATCCTCCGCATACTCAAACTTTTGCAAAAGAAGCGTCTTTTCGGAACGCAGTTCCTCTAAATCTTCTGTCAGCTCGGCAATGCGGACAGCCAGCGCCTTGTGGTGTCTCACATGGTATATTGGCAATGCCTTTTTCTCGGCAACCAGCGCCTTGCTCTCCTTGCTCTTTTCCTTGATCTGCTGTACCAGCCCGGTATAACGCTCCAGCTCTGGCTTCCATACGGAAAGAGATTTTTGAATATGCGATTTGCCGCTGCGAATGTGAGAGAGTTGGTAGCAGAAGATCAGCACCCGGCTGCGCAGCTTTTCCAGCCCTTCCGCAATGGCGGGGACAGTACGGACGACCAGTGCGGCCAGTTTTTTAATTTCAGCTTTTAATTTCCGCAGCAGCGCATTGTCTGCCCTGATCTGCCGGTTGATCTCGCAGCGGTCAGAGATAACGCCTTTCCGCTCCAACGCCTGCGCGGTCACACCCTCATGAATGGTAGGGATCTCATCCAGTCCTCTGGCGGCGTTGCTGCGGTGGTCGATGCGTTCATCATGCCCGTATCTCTCCAAATATCGGTTGGACACATCTGCCCATGCCTTGCGCCATTCTACAAGTTGTTCTTCGCTGTTCCAGCGTTCAGAGATGGGATTCTGTCTGCCATATCGGTTGCTCTTGGGATGCTTGTCCGCTCGGACAAGCCCCTGCGCCTCGGCAATGGATGGCGTCATATAGACCTTCTTTTTGCCGACCTTGTATGGATATTGCTTCTCCCAACCTTCGTTCTGCGCCAACTTGAACTCGGCAGCGGTGAAGCCCCGTTCCTCGCCGTTTTTCATGCAGAGATATTCCTTCTCGGTCTTGTACTGCCACTTGCCTCGTTCATCCAGCGGGCGCACCGTCAGCAGAATGTGGGCATGAGGATTGTGACCATCGGTGTCATGGATGGCAGCGTCGGCGCACATTCCATCGGCCACAAACTGCTCCCGGATAAAGTCTTGCAGCAGCTCAATTTGCTGTTCACGGCTTAGCTCTATGGGCAGCGCCACGACGAACTCACGGGCAAGTCTGCTGTCCTTGGCAGTCTCCACTTCCTCTACGGCGTTCCAGAGCTGTTCCCGGTCTTTCCATTCCTGCGGGGCGTATTCCGGCAGAAACACCTCCTGCCAGACAAGCCCTTGCTTTTTTGTGTAGTCGTGCTGTATCCCATCGTAATCGTTATACAGGCGGGAACAGCTCAGATAAGCGGAGGCGGCCACTGCGGAGCGTCCTGCGCCCCGGCTGACCACCTTCGCTTCCAGATGATAAATCGCCATCTCTTGTTCACCTCGTTCTTTCTTTTTCTGTTTCTCTTTCGCAAAAGAGAAAATGACCCGAAGTCGAGCTTCGGGTCATAGCCGCAAATAAAGCTGCCGGTGGCAGGTTTGTGCGGGCAGGTCGCAAGCTGTTTCCAAAACGGAAACAACTGAGACCTGCGCAGACGATGACAGCAGCACTCGCAGGCGCTGTGGCATTGTCTGGAGGCTGCCCGCAGCAGCCGCAGCCGCCTCGCAGAGCGCACGTTTTCCGCAGGAAATACCACTGCCCTTCAGGGTGATGAGTAAGTGCGCCCTTACGGGAGAAAAAAGAGGAGGCCCCCGGTTTCCCGGAGACCTCCCATCTGAAATTTAAGTTTGATTTCCCAGTTTTTGTGAAAGATACCCCTCCAACTCAGACAGCTCAATAGTCCGAACCTCCGGCAGCACCTTTTCCAGAACCGCGCCCTCTTGAATGAGCCTGCGCGTTCTGGCTTTGCGCTCCTTGACACAATCCCGTGCCTGCGCTTCTTCCAACCGGTGCTGCGCCTGCAACAGCTTCTTTTCTGTATCTGCCATCATGCGAAAGCCCTCCTTATCTTCGTTTCTGCCAGACGATTTCATAGCCCAGCGCATCGGCAAGCTGGACAGCCTCGACATAGCGCAGGGATTCCCGCTGGAGCTTATTGGACAGGTTGGAAACGCTGTCAGACCAGCCGTGTTCGTCATGCAGCAGATCGACTACCTCCTGCATGGTCATTCCCTGACGGACGATGTACGATTTGATCTCATTTCTCAGATTGGATTTCATCAACTTTTTACCTCCATATTTTCGTATAATTGGTTTTTCTATTGGTGATGCCGATACATTTGCAAGTGAAAAATCTGCCACATGGCAAATCCGCTCAAATTTCCATCCGTGATGCTCTTTTCGTAACAGCACCCTACCGGCTTCACTGTTCTGCGTGAGGTCATGCGGAACGGTGGGATATACCACATTCCGGTGCATCGGCTTCACGCTCCGGTAAATCACCGGATGGTGCAGTGCGTTCAATCTGCGGCAAAAATCTTCACGGATTTCACAAGGATTGTTTTTTGGACTGCAAAATTGAGCCGCCGGTGTACGGTCCTGTACGGCAAGACCGGCTCGTGTACGCTGCTGTACGCCGGTTTTGCGTACCAGCCGTCGGTTCAGCGGCAGATTTTACACGCTGCCGCGAAATACTCCACGGTGCGCACAAGCAAAATGGTTTTTAAGAATGGAATCAAAAACAGCCGTACAGGGTGTACGGCAATTTTGAAGTCCATTCCTCACTTTTAATACGGCGGCGGATTGACTATCTCAATGCCCACAAATCCCCGCACCCGCTTGCCGCCGACGTGGACATTGTTGGTGGCTTCCACATTGTAAAGCTGCTCATTTTGTGCAGGCTCGGAGCTGACGCGGTTGGCCGACATGGGCTTCTGTGCGTTATCGTCGCACCATCTTGTATAGGCTTCATAGATCGCCTTGGAGCTGGCTTCGCTGTCTGCCCGAAAGCGGATATAGCCCTCGGATTGCAGAAACTCGATCACATTGTTGCTGCTGCGCTTGACCGTCTCCATATTCTCTCTGGCCCTGCCTGAAATGCTGAACTGATATTTGTTCCCAATAAGCCGATGCAGCCCCTCCAGACACCAGAGGAAGATGCCCTCCTTTTCCCGCAGCAGCTTGTCCACCAGAAACGGATCGTCTGCTCTGCCTGCGGGCCGGTCTTTGGTGGTCAGCACGATCTGGCGGCGAAAGAAACCGTCGGACTTATCGTGCAGGGCGGTCAGCGCACCGTTGCCAAAGCAGAGGAACCGGACATAGAGCTGGCTTTGATAACTCTGGACGCCCTTGCGCTCCATGTCCATTTTGCACTCAGATGTGACGATGGATTTGATATAGTTGGTCTTGGGCAGGGCGCTCAAATCCATATCATCGTCCACCATCAGGAGCTTGTTCTCCAAGTCCGCACGGCTGAACCGGTTGCTCTCCACCTTCTGGATGCTGGTGGTATTCATGCTGTCGCCCAACAGCGAGCGCATGACCAGTCCGATGCGGCTTTTGCCCTCGCCGCCCTTGCCGATGAGCATGAGCATTTTTTGCCCCTTGGTAGTCGGCAGCAGGCAGTAACCAAGGAACTCCTGCAAGGTGGGAATGTCCTCCGGTTGCAGCAGCTCGGACAGGAATTGCAGCCAGCGTTTCGGTGTAGGTGCATCAGGATTGTAAGAGACGGTCAGGCGGTTGTTGCAGTAGCTCTTGTTGGGGGTAAAGCTGCCGTCCATGAAATACGTCCCGTTGGCAACGTGGATGCGGTCCGTCTCAATGGGCAGCGGCGGCGAATACGCTTGCAGCTTGATGCTGGCAAGCAGATTTGTCACAACTTTGGACAGCCCGGAGGTCAGAACTCCGGAGATTTCCTCCAGAATGAGATTCCCGATCTGCCCCTCGTCCTCAATCAGCCCGTCTACCGTGAACAGCCGCCCGCGCACGCATTTCATGGGATGCTTGTCCAAAAACTGCTGGCAGAACAGCACCTCATTGATGTGTCTGCCATCGTACCAGTCAGGCCACGTCTGCGGTGTCATATCCATCTTCAAATTCCTCCTTGTGAATTTCGTCTAATCTTCTTCGCAGCCTGTCCAGTTTGCCGTCTGCCATCTGCTGCTGAACGACTTCTGCGCGTTCAAGGGAACCCCCGGCGCACAGAATATCCAAGTAGTATTCCGTCTGGTCGAGGTTGTGACAGGCTTCCGCAAACCGTGCATGAACAGGCGCGTCAAGAGATTGCGGCGCATACCGCACCTTCCAATCCCGCAGCACACGGGCGTAATCGGACAGAACAGAAAAGCACAGCCGCTCGTTTTCCCTGAGCTGCTGTGCTTCCGTCTGAATGCGTTTTGCGTGGAGCGCCGCTGCGCTGGGCGGCTTGTCCGGGGTAAGGTGAAAGTCCGCTGCCAGCTTCCGCGCTGCATCGTAGGGCGAAAGCTGAAATAGTCTGCCTACAAAGTCAATCACATCTCCGTGCTCCCCGCAGGCAAAGCAATAATAGTGGTCGTCCGCCACATACAGGCTGGGGTGCCGGTCGTTGTGAAACGGGCAAAGCGCCATGCCGTAGTGGTTGACCTCTACGCCGTACTGCTCCGCCGCCTCCCGGCAGCTCACGCCATATTTGACAATTTCAAAAAGATTCATTGTTCCTCCATTTCTGCGCAAAAAACGGCGGCCTGCCCGTTTAGGGGCAAGCCGCCGTTTGCGTCTTATCTTATGCTGATTTTGTTTCTTTCTCTGGCAAAGCCGGTTCAATCTTTGCCTCTCGCAAGGCTTTCTTCCGTGCGCCCTGCCGCTTGATCTGCGCTGCATACCGGCAATCATCAGAGCAGTATTTGACGCTGCTTCGCGTCGTAGGAAACGCCTTGCCGCAGTTTTCGCAGGTACACGCCCGGCTGCGGCTTTCTGCCGCCTCCTGCCGGTAGAATTTCGCCCGGCAGTTGGGGCCGCAGAACAGGGTGTTTGTCCGCTTGGATGCAAATTCCTGCCCGCAGCACTTGCATGTCAGTGTAACCGGAACGCCAACCGTGCGCTCTCCGGACTTCAGCTTCTGATAGCGCTCCCGGCTACGGATGCGTTCTTTCTTCAAAAACTCCTGCCGCTTGATTTCTTCTTCGGTCAGCTCCGTGACAGGCAGCTCAAACCGCCCGATGAACCGCAGATAGATTTCCACCTCCTGCACTCGGTCGCCGTCGATCTTTTCCGGGGCGTGTACGATAATTTTCTCCACGAACTCGTTGATCATGGGCATGGTCAGCTCGGAGAAGTCCGTGTACTTCCTTGCCAACTCCAGAAACTGCTTGGCTCGGTCGGTGTCCTCGGCAAAGGCTGACATCTGCGTTTCCATTTCAGATACAGATGCCGTCAGCGCTTTCTGCTCCGCCTCATATTCCGCCAGCAGGCTGTCAAAGCGTTCGCCGGTGATGCGCCCGACGGCGAAGGACTCATAGAGCTTTTTGATGATGGTGTCCAGTTCGGCAATGCGTTTCTTGTCCTTGCTCAGCTTCCGCTTGGCATCCTTGGCCGCTTCTGCCTGCCGCAGCTGGGAAGCGGAGCGTACCTTCTCCAGAAAAGCGTCCCGGTCGGAGATGGCAAAGGTACTGGCAGCCCGGATGGTTTCCAGAATCAGCTCCCGCAGCACCTTGCTGCGGATATAGTGTCCGCTACAAGCGTGGGTGCGTTTCTGATGTGCCAGCGTATAGGTGGAGCAATCGTAAAAGTCCGACGGATAGGGATTATTCTCCGTGCCGCCTCTTGAGCGATGGTTCATCATCTTGGCTCCGCAGTCCGCACAGAATACAAGTCCCGTCAGGGGATTGGCCTCGCCCAGCGTGTCATGCCGTCGTGGTGTTTTCCGCAGCTTCTGCGCCAGCTCCCATGTTTCTGCATCCACGATGGCTTCGTGGGTGTTCTCGAAGATCAGCCATTCCTCCGGTGGATTCATCACCGCATTCTTATCCTTGTAGGACTGCTTGTGGGAACGGAAATTCACCGTATGCCCCATATACTCTGGCTTGGACAAAATCTGCCCGACGATATAGCCGCTCCAGTTATAGGGATTGGGGAACTCCTCCTTGCTTTTCCAGATTCCCTTGTTCTGCTTGCCGAAGTAGACCGCAGGGGTGTCGATCTTGTCATCAAACAGAATGCGGGCGATGTCGTAGGGGCCTTTGCCCTCGATGGTCAGCTGGAAGATACGCCGCACCACGGCAGCCGCTTCCTCGTCGATCAGCCAGTGGTATTTGTTCTCCGGGTCTTTCTTATAGCCGTAGATGGCACAGTTGGTGGTGGGCTTGCCGGATTCCCCTTTGACGCGAATGGCGGTTTTCTGCTTGCGGCTCAGATCACGAAGATACCATTCGTTCATGATGTTGAGGAACGGCGCAAATTCGTTGCTGTTCTGATCGTCGCTGTCCACACCGTTGGCAATCACCACAAAGTGGACACTGTGCTGCCGGAAGAAAACCTCCGTATAAAAGCCGGTTTGCAGGTAGTCACGCCCCGCCCGGCTCATATCCTTGACAATCACATGGGCCACCTTTCCGGCCTCAATGTCTGCCACCAGCTGCTTCCATGCCGGACGCTCGAAATTGCCGCCGCTCCATCCGTCATCGGTATAGTGGCGGCAGTTGGTGTAGCCTCTCTGCTGGGCATAGCTTTCGAGGTATTTTTTCTGATTCACGATGGAGTTGCTATCCCCGGCATTGTCATCGTCGCGGGACAGCCGCTCATAGAGAGCGGTAATTTTGCTTTCAGTCTGTTTCACGCTCATGATGCGCTCCTTTCAGACTGTCGGCTCATTTGTGGTGTCTCCATTATACCATAGGTTCCGTCACTTGTAACCATATTATTGCGTACAATCCTTAAAATTTTATCCTCCATGGTCTCGTAGCCGCTTTCATTGAATACGACTTTGACCTTGTAGGTGGTGCCGCCGATCCGGCGAATGATAAACTGTTCTCGTTTGTTCTGCTCCATAGGCATCCTCCTTGCGTGATTGGTTGGTTTTTGATATAATGTGTTTGGTTCCGTTGGCTGTAAGCCAACCGTGTCTTTCGGTTGCTTTTCCATGCTCCATATCCTCCTTTTCTTCGCTGATGGCTCGGAAAGTAACCTGTGTAACTTGTGCTAAGATTACTTCCTCTACTAATAGGAGAAATACGGGGTGTAAATCGGAACTGTTTTTGAAAAAAAGAAAAATTCTTTTTCGGGGAGGTGAAGCCGTCGTGGATTTATGGGAGGATGATCTGTTGCTTGATGATGACTTTTCCGATGAGGACGAAGCTGCCGAGGAGCAAATAGAGGAAACCGACCTTGAAATGGATGCGGACGGCTTTGCCGATTGGGAGGATTCGTCTGACGGCGCACCGGAGAACCAGACGCTGGAGGAAGCGCTTGCCGAGGAACGCACGCTGGAGCTGGAAAGCGAGCTGGAGCAGGACGAGCACCCCAGAGACTATCATGCCGAGCTGGAGGACGAGGAAGAGGAAGCCGCGCCCACCAGCGAAAAACGGCTCAAACGGGAAATTCGCGCAGAAGCTTTGCGGCGTTTAGAGGAAGCAGCCAGGACGGAATCCGATTTTCTGAGCGTGGTAGACGAGTGGAACAAGCTGGACAGAAATCGGGAGCGCCGGGAACGTGACCACGAAAACCTGCGTGGGGATGTGCCGTTGGAGTTTCAGGCGGTACCTGATCCGAAGATTGCTCCCCTCTGGATGAATCTGCCGAGGTTCCGTCAGCTCTGTCAGGGAAACTTCCTCGACATCATCTTCTCCTGTCCCTACGAGTTGCACGAGCTGACAGCTAACCGCTTTCTCTCCAAGCTCTTTTTCACCCTCAGTGATGAACAGAAAGAAGTGCTGTATTACCTGTTCGTCAAGCAATACAGCACCACAAGGCTTGCCGCCATCCGAGGGCAGTCCGACCGGAACATCCGAAAGCTGCGGATGACCATTCAGAAGAAGCTGCAAAAGCGGATGTACGAGCATCTGAGCGAAAAGCTGGAAAACGATCATGGCCTTACGCTGCGGGAGCGCGAGTTCATGGAGGAATATGAAGCGTTGCTGCAAACCATGGGCAAGGATGCCGTGATTCGCCGGGAGAACAAAACAAAACCGAGAAAAAAGAAAGCCGCCCTTGACGATGCCAAGGACGGTTGATACAATAGTAATATGGTTAATATATAGATGGATTACGAATTGAGAGGAACAGCGTTATGAACAATCTGTTTGCGCAGTCCCGTTCCCACTGGGTGCGGTATGACCGCTATGAGATCAAGACCGGCAAGGACGGAAAACGCTATATTACGCCGGAGAAAACGGCAAAGCCCGATGTATATAACCCGCTGAAGGAATCCTCCGAGATGGTGCTGGAGGCGCTGAATGTGGGAATGCTGATGATGAACCGCAGTCTGGAGGACGAGGTGGAAAAGGCAATCATGGCCTTTGTGACCCATTACGGCCTGTTGGGGCTGATGACGGCGCTGCCCAACACGCCGTCCTTTATGGACTATGAGGCAGTCTATCTGCCGAAGAATCACTTCATCAAGGAAGAAAGCATGGCGACAGAGGATTACCTTGCTCTGTTCTATCCCTTTGACGAGCTGGATGTAGTGAAAAAAGGCGTGGAATCCAACTGGAATGTCTCCAATGACAGAACGATGATTGCCCTGACGATGACCTTCATGGATGAGCCGATGGCGAAGAACATGAGCTTCCAGCGGGAGTATGCTGAGCCGTATGACTGGGTAGCGCAGCAGTTCAAGGATTGGGCGTTCACGCTGACCACATCCATTCTGTACTACAACGACTACGACAGCATTGACGAGGATACAAGGAATCTTTACCGCAAGGCCATGGCTGCCTTCGGCGGCATTGCGCCTACTTATCATATTGAACTGCTGGAGAAACCGACCATCTATTGGGACTTCCATTCGTTGCTGCTGGGCATCCAGATGATGTTCAGCTTCA
>OOCH01000803.1_pt1 | contig 28727 bp, 24 predicted proteins | sample 1671641 | NCBI WGS metagenome assembly OOCH01 (sample SAMN06348177, study PRJEB24527) | human gut metagenome | biome: human gut; feature: ankylosing spondylitis patient; material: feces | host: Homo sapiens | place: China | collected 2015-10
AATTTTGGTTGACATTTACGCAAAATCAAGGCATAATAGTACAAAATTCAATGTGAGGTAAAAAGTATGTCAGAAACAACCGCAGCTGCCGAAAGCAGCAAGAAGAAGAAAAAACTCCGCACGGTAGACATTGCCTATATCGGTCTGTTTGCCGCACTGATCGCTGTGTGTGCCCAGATCGCCGTGCCCATGACCGTGACCTTTACCATGCAGACCTTTGCCGTTTGCCTGTGCGCCGGACTGCTGGGGTGGAAGCGCTCCACCGTGTCCGTGATTGTGTACATTCTGCTGGGTATGGTAGGACTGCCCATCTTTACCGGGTTCAAAAGCGGCGTGGCAGCCATTACCGGTCCCACCGGCGGCTACATTGTCGGCTTTGTCCTGACCGCACTGATCACCGGCGCTTTGGTGCAAAAGTTCGGTCACAAGTTTTGGCAGTTGATCCTGTTTATGGTGATCGGCCTGACTGTATGCTACGCCTTTGGCACCGTGTGGTTCATCATTGCTTACAAAGCCACATTAAAAGCGGCGCTGGCCACCTGCGTGGTGCCATTCCTGCTGCCGGAGTGTGGCAAGATCCTGCTGGCAGCCCTACTTACCAATCGGCTGATCCGCTTTGTAAAATAAATCTTAAACGACACAAAGAAACGCAAGGTGCGAAATACACCTTGCGTTTTTTATTATCTTATACTGCATAAAGCATTTGCAACAGGCGCTTTCCCGTCGCAGTGGTGAACAGCTTTTCTCTGCCGACTTGCACGGCTTCTTCGGAAAGCCCCTCCTCATACGCATTCACCAAAAAGTCCGCCTCAATTAAAATGCGCAAAGTCAATCGGTCCACACCGGTGTAGGTATGGTGTCTGGCCACCAAATCACAAACTTCTTCCACAAAATCCTTTGGCCAGTCTGCAAGCAGTTGGCATACCACCGGCGGGCCCTCCAGCTCTTGGTATTTACCGGCAGAGGAACCGTAATGCAGCTGAGCATTGTGAATACCAATATCGTGAAGTGCAGCGGCTGTCAGTAATACGCGCCGCTGCGCATCGGGCAAATGCTCCCCATCGGCGATCATTTCGGCAAAAGTATACACCTTGATCAAATGCTGTATCCGCTTGGGATCTCCGGCATCATATTGCAGGGCACGGCGCAACGCTTCTCTCGGATCGTTCAAAGGGCTCATTTCTCTGCCTTTACCGCGTCATACTGCTCCAGCACCTCTTTGTCCGGCGCAGGGGTGCACAGGGACACCACCACATTCACCAGCAGACCAAACAGGAACGCAGGCAGCAGCTCGTAAATCTTCAAAACCGGTGCCAGGTCGGCAATGCAATACTTCCACAGGAACACCATCACAGCACCGGCAATCATACCGGCCACAGCGCCGTAGCGGTTGGAGCGCCGCCAAAACAGCGCCAGCAGCATGACCGGACCAAAGGACGCGCCAAAGCCCGCCCAAGCAAAGCTGACGATTTTAAACACAGAAGCGTTAGAATCCCAAGCCATAAAGATGCCTACCACGGCAATACCCAGCAGGGTCACCCGTGCCACGATCATCTTGGCTTTGGCAGACAAATTCAGGTTGAACAGACTGCCCAAAATATTCTCACTGACGCCGGAGGAGGCAGCCAGCAGCTGACTGTCCGCTGTAGACATGGTGCTGGCCAAAATACCTGCCAGGATCACGCCGGCCAGCAGTGCAGCAACTACCCCGTGCTGGGACAGCAGATTGGCGATCTGCACAATAATGGTTTCCTTGTCTGCCAGGGCACCCATAGCGCCGTTCTTGACCATAGCGGAGCCAACTACGCCGATCACCACGGCAATGAACATAGAGATCACGACCCAAATGGTGGCAATGCGGCGAGAGGTCTTTAATTTGCGATCATCTTCAATGGCCATAAACCGCAGCAGAATGTGGGGCATACCAAAGTAGCCCAGCCCCCAGGCGGCAGTAGACAAAACTTTCAACAAGCTGTATGTGGCGGATTTGCCGCTTTCCGGGTCATAGGTAGCCGTCATGGACAGATAACCGCTCATGCTCTGCGCATTCTCCACCACGGCGCCCACGCCGCCGGCCTTGGACACGCCAAACACCAGCACCACCACCAGCGCAATGCTCATCACAATGCTCTGCACTAAGTCAGTGGTAGACGCGGCAGTAAACCCGCCGGTAGCGGTATAGCCCACGATCACAATGGCGGAAATGATCATTGCCACATGGTAGTCCATACCGAACAGAGTGCCAAACAGCTTGCCGCAGGCGGCAAACCCGGAGGCTGTGTACGGCACAAAGAATACAATAATTAAAATGGCTGCCATGGCGGTAAGAATATGTTTTTTCTCTCCAAATCGGCGAGAGAAAAAGTCCGGCACGGTAATGGCGCCAATGCGGGCGGAATATCGGCGCAGACGGCGTGCCACCACCAGCCAGTTAATGTAAGTGCCCACACCAAGGCCAATGGCTGTCCATCCCGGATCCGCAACACCGGTCAGATAAGCAACGCCCGGCAGGCCCATCAGCAGCCAGCTGGACATATCCGACGCCTCGGCACTCATGGCAGTAACCACCGGCCCCAACCGACGGCCGCCCAAATAGAAATCGTCCACCGTATTGTTGCGCTTGGAGCACACAATACCAATAGCCAGCATAGCGATCAGGTACACGGCTATGGAGATCAGAATACAAACTTGTGCACTGGTCATAATCAGTACCTCCAACAAAATTTGGCGCTTTGCAGCACTACCGGCGCAAAGCAATACGATTTATAGTACCATTTTTTGCCGCCGATGTAAAGAACAAGTTGCGTTTTTTCGTTTGATTAGCGCCTATATCCGGCAGTGATAAAAGAATTGACAAGCCGTAGACAGGTTGCTACAATAAAATTGTATTGAGCTTATATTCCACAAGGAGACGGAAAAATGAAGCAATCGGCAATGTCGCCCCGCACCGGGCGTATAATAGAACTGGATATTGCCAAAGGGTTGGGCATTCTCTCGGTGATCCTGTACAACACCCTGCCCACCTCGCCTTTGCATACGGCGCTGGGCGGTTATATGATGCCCCTGCTCTTTGTGGTGTCCGGGCTGGTCATGCAAAGGGATGCATGCAGCTTTTCTCTTCGTCGTTTTTGGGAGAAGAACGCCCGGCTGCTGTTTTATTACATTTTATTCAGCGCCATTTATCTGCTGTGCAGCGCGGTGACCTGTATTGCAGGCAACGGCAGCTGCAAGGCGCTGGCACTGGACGGCATTGCCGCTTTGGTCGGGTGCGGATTTAATGTGCTTTGGTTTTTAAGCACCCTGTTTTTGGGCAAACTGCTTTGCAGTCTGCTCACCGGCAGCCCGCTGCCCCGCTGGGCACAAGGGTTGTTCCTGGCCGGGCTGTTTTTGCTGGCAGCCGGTATAGGCAGAGCAGTGGACTTTACCGCCCTGTCCGGCGTGGACCGGGTGCTGGGCATGGTAGGGCTGACGGTTCTTCGCCCCATGGAGGCGGCCTTTTATCTGTTTATCGGTTCCCTGCTGCAAGGTGCGTTTCGTTTTTTGCAAAATCAGTGTACCAAGCCAGCGATGGTTGCCGCCTGCGGCATTGGCGGCACTGTGCTGACCGTCGGCTGTGGCTTGCTGGCGCAGGCAGCGCCACAGGATATGTACGATTTGATTGCCTCTCGCCCGCTGCTGAGTTTGGCGGCGGCTGCACTGGGCTGCGCCGGAATCCTCGGTATCAGCCTGGCGCTGGGCAAGGTGCCTATGCTGAACAAAGGTCTTGCCTACTTGGGCGTACACGCTCTGTACCTAATGGCCATTCACAACCAGCCCAATTTACATGGCTGGCTCAATAAGCTATCTGTCAAGCTGTGCGCCGGGTTGCCCGGCTGGTATATGCAGGGCATGTTCTTTCTCCTGCTCACTGTGGCGGCGCTGATAATCGCCATGGGACTGGAGCCGCGACTGAACCCGGTAGTGCGCGCCTTGGTTCGCCGCTGCACCGGACAGAGAAAAGATCAGACAAACCCGGAGCGCTCTTGACTTTTCGGTCCCGATTTGCTATGATACCAAGGTAACAGCAAGGACGAGAAACAGTACTCCCCCACCCTGTGCAGAGAGAACAGGCGGTCGGTGCAAGCCTGGGCAGGCGGCGGAGGAACCCATCTTTGAGCTGTGCGCCGAACACAAAGGCTATTAAGGCGTACCGGGAGCTCCCGTTACAGAGCGCGCAGAGTGCAGGCTCAGCCTGAATTTAGGTGGTAACACGGATCAATGATTCGCCCTAAACCGATCGTTACAGATCGGCTTAGGGCTTTATTTTTTGGAGGTTTTTTGTATGAAACTAGAACACTTAGTTGGCGATCGCTTTAAGGAGCGCCCGGCAGACTGCCAGGTAGACAGCCACGCCCTGATGGTGCGCGGCGGCTACATCAAGTATGTGGCAAACGGCATTTACTCCTCTTACCCGCCCTTAAAGCGGGTGCTGAAGAAGCTGGAGCAAATCATGCGGGAAGAGATGGACGCCCTGGACGGTCAGGAAGTGCAGTTCCCGCCTCTCTGTGGGCAGAGTCCGGCCGGTATGAGAGTATCGGCAAAGAGTTGCTGCGCTTTACGGACCGCAACGGCGCCGATATGGTGCTGGGTATGACCCACGAGGAGGCTGCGGTGCAACTGGTACGAGAATACGCCGGCACCTACACCAAGTACCCCTTTATGATCTATCAAATTCAAACCAAGTTCCGGGACGAGGCGCGCCCCAGAGCCGGGCTGATCCGTGTGCGTGAGTTCACTATGAAGGACGCTTACTCCTTCCACACCAGCCAGGAGGACCTGGACGATTATTACGAAAAGTGCCACAAGGCTTATGAGCGCATTTTTGCCCGCGCCGGTGTGCCGGAGGTGATCTCCGTTGCTTCAGACTCCGGTATGATGGGCGGCAGCGTATCCCACGAATTTATGCTACTGACCCCCATTGGCGAGGACTCTATCGTGCTGTGCGACGACTGCGGATATAAGGCCAACATGGAGGCTGCCGAGTCTATCCTGGAGCCGGTGGAAAATGCCCCCTCCCAGCCGCTGACTAAGGTGCACACCCCGGGTATGCACACCATTGAGGAGGTATGCACCTATCTGCACGCCGACCCTAAGGACAGTGCCAAGGCTGTGGTGTACCAGACCAATAATGAAGACAAATATGTGGTACTGTTCCTGCGAGGCGACCTGGAAGTGAACGAGACTAAGCTCACCAACTTTTTGGGTGAGGAAATTCACCCGGCAGTAATTACCGAAGAATGTGGTCTGCACGCCGGCTTTATCGGCCCTGCCAATCTAAACGGCGACTTTACCGTGCTATACGACCGCTCTCTGGAGGGGCGCAACAACCTGTGTGCCGGTGCCAACGAGACGGATTACCACTATACCGGCGTGGATATGCAGCGGGATGTGCCCGGTGCGGAGTACCACGATTTTGCCAAGGTGGTTGAGGGCGGTATCTGCCCCTGCTGCGGCAAAAAGAGCATTCATATTTCCCGTGGTATTGAGGTGGGCAACATTTTCCAGCTGGGCAAGAAGTACACCGAGCCTATGGGTATGACCTATACGGATCGGGACGGCAAGAGCCGTGTGCCGATCATGGGCTGCTACGGCATTGGCGTTGGCCGACTGGCCGCCGCTGTGTGCGAGGCGCACCACGACGACTACGGTCCCATTTGGCCCAAGGCCATTGCCCCCTGGCAGGTGCACCTGTGCGCTGTGCGTGCAGACAATGAAGAAGTGCGCGCCTTTGCCGATACACTGTACAACACCTTGCAGGAGAAGGGCGTAGAAGTGATCTACGATGACCGTTCTGTCAGCGCCGGCGTTATGTTCTCCGACGCAGATCTGCTGGGCGTGCCCCTGCGCGTGATCGTCAGCCCCCGGAACCTGAAAAACGGCGTGGTGGAGCTGACCGCCCGGGACAAAAGTTTCTCTGAGACCGCACCCACCGCAGAAGCGGCAGACGCCATTTTGGCCAAGCTGGCAGAATGAGCGTAACGAACCGGCCGATACGCATTTTGTTCGTGTACCACGGCAACATTTGCCGCTCGCCCATGGCAGAATTCATCTTTTTGGATATAGTACGGCGGGTCGGACTGGCAGATCAATTTGAGATTGCGTCTGCTGCCACCAGCCGAGAAGAGATTTGGCACGGAAAAGGCAATCCGGTGTACCCGCCTGCCAAGGCAGAGCTGGCTGCCCACGGCGGCGATGTGGCCGACCCTTGGTACAGCCGGGACTTTGCCCGCGCTTATCGAGATATTGCCGCCGGCTGCCGCGCCCTGCTCACCGCCCTTACAACCAAATAAAAAAGCGCCCCGGCACAAAAGCGATGCGACTTTGTACCGGGGTATTTTTATCGGCTTATTTGTCAAACGACGGATTGGTCATATAGTAATTTTTGCTGTTCAGCTTATCGGTGGCTACCCGCAGCCCCTCACCAAAGCGCTGATAATGGACGATCTCCCGCTCCCGCAGGAACTTGATTGGCTGGATAATATCCGGATCGTCTACCATGCGCAGAATGTTGTCATAGGTGACCCGCGCCTTTTGCTCCGCCGCCAGATCCTCGTTCAGGTCGGCAATGGTGTCGCCCTTTACGCCGATACTTGCTGCGTTCCAAGGGGAGCCACTGGCAGAGGTTGGATACACACCGGCGGTGTGATCCACAAAGTAGGCGGCAAATCCGGGATTTTCTTCGATCTGCTTTTCCGTCAAGTTGCGGGTCAGTTGGTGCACCATGGCGCCGATCATTTCCAGGTGCCCCAGCTCCTCCACACCAATGTCCGTAAGCAAGCCTTTCAACTCCGGATACGGCATAGAATACCGCTGGGACAAATAGCGCAGACTGGCACCCAGTTCCCCATCCGGGCCGCCGTACTGACTGATGATAATGGACGCAGCGCGGGGGTCCGGGTTCTTAATATTGATGGGGTATTGCAATTTTTTTATATAACTAAACATACCATCTCTCCTTTTCTCTGCATACTATGCAGAGACGCCTGTTTGGGTGCGCATAGAAAGAGAGCCGTCAAAGCAAATTCCGTCCTTTTTGTGCAAATCGGTTGCCACGCAGGGCAAAATGTGGTAAAATAAAGGCTCCAAAAAATCCCGCTGTTAGGGCAGAAAGCGAAGGTAGAATCATGGATGTATTTGAGGGAATCACAGCGCTGGCAGATTACGGCGTACGCACCGGTTTGATTGAAGAGGCGGATCGCACCTGGGCTGTCAATGCATTGCTGGCGGCACTGGAGCTGGACGCATACGAGGAACGCACCGTCACCGGCCAACCGACACTGACGGAAATTTTAGACTCTCTACTGAACTATGCCTGCGCAAACGGGCTGTGCCAGGACTCTGTGGTGTACCGGGATCTGTTTGACACCAAGCTGATGGGTCTGCTGACCCCGCGACCCTCTGCGGTGATCCGCCGATTTTGGGATCTGTACGCAGAGAGCCCCAAGGCAGCCACAGATGATTACTATGCCTTTAGCAAGACCACCAATTACATTCGTGCGGACCGACTGGCCAAGGACGCTAAGTGGATCACCCCCACCCCTTACGGCGATATGGATATGACCATCAATCTGTCCAAGCCGGAGAAGGACCCCAAGGCCATTGCGGCTGCCCTGCAAATGAAGCAAAGCGCTTACCCCAAGTGCCAGCTGTGCAAGGAGAACGAGGGCTACGCCGGACGGGTCAATCACCCGGCACGGCAAAACCACCGGATCATTCCCCTGGAAATGGGCGGCGGTCCCTGGTTCTTGCAGTATTCGCCCTATGGCTACTATAACGAGCACTGTATTGTGTTTAATGGCCGGCACACGCCGATGAAAATCGACCGCAGCGCGTTCCAAAAACTGTTTGATTTTGTAGAGAAGTTTCCCCACTATTTTGTAGGCTCCAATGCAGATCTGCCCATCGTGGGCGGCTCCATTCTCACCCACGAGCACTTCCAAGGCGGGCACTATACCTTTGCCATGACCAAGGCACCGATAGAGACCGCCTATGCCTTTGCCGGATATGCAGATATTGAGGCCGGAATCGTCAAGTGGCCCATGTCCGTACTGCGCCTGCGTGGGGATGAGCCGGCGCACATTTGCGACCTGGCAGACAAAGTGCTGCAAGCCTGGCGCGGCTATACGGACCCGGATGCCTTTATCTACGCCGAGACCGATGGCACGCCCCACAACACCATTACCCCCATCGCCCGGTTCCGGAACGGTAAATATGAACTGGACCTGGTACTGCGCAACAACATTACCACCCCGGCGTACCCGGACGGTCTGTACCATCCCCACCCGGAGTACCATCATATTAAGAAAGAGAATATCGGCCTGATTGAGGTTATGGGTTTGGCAGTACTGCCCGCCCGATTAAAGACAGAGTTGGAGCTGTTGCGTGACGCACTGCTCCATGGCACAGACATTGCCGCCGACGAACGCATTGCCAAACACAAGGACTGGGCAATGGAGATCGCCGCCAAGAACACATTAACTGCCGAGAATTGCATGGACATTCTGCAACAGGAAGTGGGCAAAGTCTTTGCTGCCATTTTGGAACAGTGCGGCGTGTTTGACCGTAATGAAGCCGGTAAAGCCCAGTTTCTGCGCTTCCTAAGCAGCATAGAAACAGCATAAAACAAATAGACGCAAAGAAGCCGCACAGAAATACCTGTGCGGCTTTGTTTTGTTCATTTATAATCAGACTTTGATCTGCACGGCTTTGCGGTACACCGCCAAAGCGATGCCGGCGGTAAACAACTCGGCAATCCAAAAGGCATGCCACACACCGGCGGCGCCCAGCACCCGACTCAGCAGGAATGCCACCGGGACGATGATTACTAAATACCGGCAAAGGGAGATCACTAAAGACGGTGTACCCTTGCCCAGTCCCTCCAGTGCACCGGAAGCGGTCACCGATACGGCGGACACAATGAACCCGCCGCTGATGATTCGCAGCGCTGTTGTACCGGCAGCAACAGTAGCTGCATTCTCGGTAAAAAGACCGATCAGTTGACCGGGGATTACCAGGCACAGCACGGTGCCCACCACCATAATGGCAGCAGTCATCACTAATACGGTGCGGAAGATCTGCTTGACCCGCCCATATTCTTTGGCGCCGTAATTGAACCCAATCACCGGGCGCATGCCCTGCACAATGCCGTTGGCCGGCAGGTACAGAAACGTTTGCAGTTTGTAATATGCGCCTAAAATCAGTACATAGGTTTGAGAGAATGCAGCCAAGATGGCGTTCAGTGCAGAGATCAGCACCGAAGGCAAAGCCAAATTCAGTATCGCCGGAATACCGATGGCATACAAGCGACCCACCAGGTGCCGGGACGGCCGCAGGTGCTGCAAGCGGATCTTGACAGAAAGGGGGCGCAGGTAATAGAACAGCAGATAGATCACCAAAGTAAGCACCTGACCCAGTCCGGTAGCCAACGCTGCGCCGTCAATGCCCATTTTGGGGAACGGCCCCAGACCGAATATCAACAGCGGATCCAAAATAATATTGGCCAGGCAGCCCAGGCCCAGACCCACCATGGTCACCTTCATACGACCGACTGCCTGGAAAATCTTTTCAAATGCCAAGTCTGCGTTGATTATAATGGAAAAACCAAACACAATACGCCCGTAGCGCACTCCCAGATCAATCACCGCTTGATCCTTGGTAAACGCCTGCAAAAACAGCGGAATGATGGCAATACACACGCCGGTGAGCAGCACCCCGTGCACCAGCGCCCACAGCATACCCTGCGTGGCTGCCTGGTCCGCGCGCTTCTGCTTTCCGGCGCCCAAATACAAAGCGATCACTGCGCTGATCCCCACGCCAAAGCCGATGGCAATGGCATTGACCAGATTTTGCAAGGGATACACCAGGGACAACGCCGTCATAGCGTTCTCGCTGATGCGGGCCACAAAGTAGCTGTCTACAATATTATAAAGGGCGTTCACCAGCATGGAGAGCACCATGGGCAGCGCCATAGAGGTAATCAGCGGCAACACTGCCTTTTTGCGCATAAACTGTTCGTCCATCTGTTTTCCTTTCTGCTTGCAGGTATAAAAAAGCCACGCACCCCAAAGAGTGTGTGGCGAAAAGATGAGCAACTCCGGAAAAATCCACAACCGAATTTTCGTCCCGTATTGTAGCATAGCCGCCGCCTACTGTCAAGCGGCAGCAAAAAAAGGAGAAGATTTTGCCGAGCCTCTTGACCTGGAGTAAACGCAAAGTGCTATGATAAAGGCAACCAAAACAAGGAGATTTTATCTATAAAATACGCAATAGAAGAAGACTTTGTCGGTGCCAACGCATTTGGCAAAGGCGCCGCCAACACGGCTTACGCCCAATACTTTGTAGGCAATTCTTATCTGAATCCCCTGACCGATCCCCAGGTCACGCACTGCATTGTCCAATGTGACCTTTGAGTCGGGGTGCCGCAACAAATTGCGAAAGCCGCCAAACAATAACCCCAAAAAACAAGAACACCCCTGCACAGCAGCACGCCGTGCGGGGGTGTTCTGTATCTGAATGCAGTTATAGGATGGTGGCGTGGCTGCCGCCGGTGGGAGCCTTGGTGACCAGGATCTGCCGGTCGATGGCCGCGCGCAGGTCCGCCACATGGGAGATGATTCCCACCAACCGGTCGCTGCGAGCCAGATCCGTCAGGGCGTGCAGTGCCTGGTGGAGAGACTCTTCGTCCAGAGAGCCGAAGCCCTCGTCCACAAACATCGCGTCCAGCCGCACGCCGCCGGCGGCGCTCTGTACTCGATCCGACAGCCCCAGCGCCAGTGACAAAGAGGCCTTAAAGGACTCGCCGCCGGACAAACTCTTTACACTGCGGGTGGTGCCGTTATAATGGTCGATCACATCCAGATCCAGTCCGGACTGGTTGCGATTGTTCTCTGCCGTTTGGCGGCGCACCAGCTCGTACTGTCCGCCGGACATAACCATAAAGCGGGTGTTGGCACAGGCCAGCACCGCGTCCAAGTCCTGCATTTGCACATAGGTCTCCAAGGTGACCTTTTCTTTACCGGTCAAGTTGCCGGTGGCAGTATCTGCCAAGGCTTTTATCCAGCCGTAGCGGTGCTCCGCCGCCTCCAGTTCGGCCGCCGTGTGCCGCATTTGATCCAACACCGTTTGATTGGTCTGGAGTCGCACAGCCAGTGTCTTGCCTTGATCGGTCAGCGTATGCAGCCGGGTCTGCAACTGCGCCAGCTGGGCGCGCAATGCCGCCGGGTCCGCTGCCGGGCAAGTCTCCAACTGCTGTCGGGTCTGTTGCAAAGTGGCTACTAAGGCCGCCGCCTGCATGTCCAGCTCTGCCACGGCAGCTTGCGCCTTTTGGTGTGCCTGCTCTAAGGCGTTTCGTTTCTCCGTTAAACGACGCTGTTCCTCTTCCGCAGCCGACTGGGAAGCAAAAGGCAGTTCTGCCGCCAGTTCGCTACACCGGCTTTGCTGCTGTTTGACCTCTTGTTGCAGCTGCTGCACCTGCAATTGCAATTCCGTCTGCTGCCGGACACGCGCTGTGGTGCGCGCGGTGATTTGCGGCAAAGCCTGCTCCACCTGCGCCGCTTCTTCTGCGGCTGCCTGGGCGGCCTGCATATTCGCTTCCGCCCCGGTACAAGCCGTCTGTGCCTGTGACAGCGCTTCTGCCAGAACCGATTGCGGCTCCTCCGGCAAATCACCAAGTAGCGCTTGCCATCCGGCAATAAACGCCCGCTGCTGTTCTCGATACTGTCCCTTTGCGCCACCGGCGGACTGGCTGGCAGTCGTGGCCTTGGCCATAGCGGATCGGGCCGCCTGCTGGGTTGCCTCCAGCTGTGACTGTGTAGGCGTCTGCGTGGGCAAAACCGCCGGATGAGGGTGTTCCGTTGCGCCGCACACCGGGCAAGGTGCACCCGGCTGTAAATCTGCCGCCAACACGCCGGCCTGGCTGTCCAGAAAAGCCCGGTTCTGGCGCTGATAATCCTGCTCCAAACGCTGTGCTTGCTCTGCCGCAACCTGGTAATCGGCAGCAGCACGGCGATAAGTATTCTCCGAAGTTTGCAGCGCAGCCCGCTGCTGTTCTAAAGCGGTCAACGCCTCTACCTTTTGCCGGGCCTGTGTACAGGCAGCCTTGGCCTGCTCCAACCCGGCGGCCGCCCCTTGCAGTTCCTGCCGCCGCTGTTCCAAACGGGTTTGTTCTGCGCGGGCTTTTTCCGCAGCGTCACCGGCTGCCGTGTATGCCGCTGTTTGCTGCTCTGCCTGCTGCCGCACCTCTGCCAAGATCTGCTGCGCTTTGGTCAGCCGGTCGTACTTGGGCAGTTGGGCTTGCAGCAAAGCCAGGCGGGCAGTAAGAGGTTTCGTCTCCTCTGCCTGTGCGGCGCACTGCTTCAATCTATCCGCTGCCGCCGCTTGCTTGGGGGTCAATTTCGCCTGCTGCCGGGTCAGCTCTTGCAGCTGTTGTTCCAGTTTCAAACGGCGCTCAGCAGCTGTCAATGCTGCCCGGTCGGCTTGCATTTTCTCTTGTATTTCTGCCGTTTGGCGGGTGTTCTCCGCAGCAGCAGTCGTGTCTAACTGAATCAGCTGTTCCAACACCTCTCGGCTTTCAGAAAAGGGCAGCTGACCTTGTTGCAGCGCCCGGGCTTTGGCAAAAAGCATAGAGTCCTCCGGGCAGCGCACCCCTTCTCCGTATTGGCGCAATTTTTCCTGCCCGGCGTCATAGGCGTGCTTCACCTCCAAAGCAGATTGTCGCAGCTTCTCCTGCAAGCGTGCATACCGCCCGGTGTCAAACAGCTTTTGGAAGATGTGGCTGCGATCCTCCGTCTTGGCAAGCAGTAAGCGCAAAAAGTCTCCTTGCGCCAGCATGGCAATCTGGCAAAACTGATCGTGATCCAGCCCAAGCAAGGCGGTGATTTCGTCATCCACTTCCGTTTGTTTGGTAATCACCCGGCCGTCCGGGCAGGTCAGCTCCGCCATAGCGTGCTGGGTAGTCATGCCCTCGCCCCGGGTCTTGGGTCGCCGGTATTCCGGGCTGCGGCGCACGGTGTATACCGCCCGGTCGTATGCAAAAGTCAACTCTGCAAAGGTGGGAGTCTCCGGCGCTGCGTACTTGGAGCGCAAGGTGGATGGTTCCCGACTTTTGCCGCTGGCCTTGCCATACAGCGCAAAAATAATGCCGTCAAAAATGGTGGTCTTGCCGGCGCCGGTATCGCCGGTAATCAAATACACGCCGCCGGTACCCAGCTTGGAAAAATCCAGCACCTGCTCCCGAGCGTAAGGGCCGAAGGCGGACAAAGTAAGTTTTAGCGGTCTCATACTTCCTCCTCCCACACACTTTCCATCTGGCTGCGCAAAAAGGCAGCCTGCTCTTCTGTCAGATCCGTACCGTTTTGGCGGCGGTAAAATTCTGCAAACACATCATACGGCGACTGCTTTTCTGTCGCCGCACCGTCATGCACCTGCCCCAGGGCACGGGTGCGGGCGTTGTCGTAGTCCAGCAGCATTAAGTAAGGATAAATACTGCGCAGGCGACCCATGGCGTCCGGCACATCCTGCTCATCCGTCAGCGTAATATGCAGATAATTCTGCTGAAAATCTCCGTTGGTATAATAGTCCCGGGCGGTCAGTTCCATATAGCTACCTCGCAGCTGCGTTAAATCTCGGCGGGGGGACAGCGGCACCGTGCGCACTTGCAGGTCCCCTTTCGCCCCCAGTTCCACCACGGTCACGCTTTTTTGGTGCCCTGCTTCCGAAAAGGAATACTTCAGTGGGGAGCCACAGTACCGCAGCCGCGGGCTGCCCATATTCTGGGGGCGATGGATATGCCCCAGCGCCACATAGTCAAAGGGGTCAAACACGCTGCCGTCCACATTGTCCGTACCGCCTACGGACAGTTCCTCTGAGTCCGAGGTGGCAGCGCCGGTAACGAACTGGTGCGTCAGCAGCACATTGCGCCGGGAGGTATCCACCTGCATAGCGCCGACAGCGGCGGACAGTGCATCCGTATAGCTATCAATCTCCGCCTCAGGAAAATAGCGGCGCACATGAGCGGGCTTCACAAAGGGTAGCATATAAATGCCCACTTCGCCCCATTTATCCGTCAGCACAAACGGCTGCACCCCACCGTCATAAACCGGCGAAAAGTGTACCCCGCTGCCATCCATAAGCCGACTGCCAAAGGCCAGCCGCTCCGGGGAGTCGTGGTTGCCGCTGATGGCAAACACCGGCACCTTTAGCTGCGCCAAATGATAAAAGAAATCGTCGCACAATGCCACAGCCTCCGCTGACGGCACCGCCTTGTCATAAATATCTCCGCAGATCAGCACACCGTCCGGCTGCTCTGCGGCAATGCAGTCAAGGATCTGCTGCAGAATATACGCCTGATCCTCCAGCATAGAAAAGCCGTGCACCCGCTTGCCCAGGTGCAGGTCGGATAAATGCAAAAACTTCATATCAGTTCTCCTTCATCTGTGCCGCGCACATTAAGTTCACTTTATCATAAACGCAAGGGCATTGCAAGCCGCCGTCCATTTTTTCGCCCGGGTGCAATTTTTTCTATAGAGAATTGATTTTGCGGGAACAGTTCTATATAATGGAAATGAACAGATATAAGGGGGAATCAATATGCAAACCATTACCCGCACCACACCCTGCGGTGCACTGCAAGGGCTGGAGCTGGAGGACCACCTGGAGTACCGGGGCATTCGCTACGCCACCGCCGCCCGTTGGGAATATCCCCGGCCGGTAGAGCACTGGGAGGGCGTTTACGACGCCACCCAATTCGGTGCCTGCTGCTACCAGCACCGGGGCTTTGACGAGGATACCAAGGTCAATCCTTTTTACAGTAAAGAATTTCGGGTAGGCTGCCATTTCACTTACAGTGAGGACTGCCAGTACCTGAACATTTGGGCACCTAAGGACGCCAAGGACTGCCCGGTGCTCATTTACATTCACGGGGGCAGCTTTACCGGCGGCTCCACCGACGAGCGCCACATCAGCGGCACCGCTTACGCCAAAAAAGGCGTGATCTTCGTAGCCATGAATTACCGGCTTGGACCCTATGGCTTTTGCGCCCACCCGCAGCTGAAAGAGGCGGACGGCACCTGCGGCAACTACGGGCTATACGACCAGCTGGAGGCGATCCGCTGGGTGCGCCACAACATTGCCGCCCTGGGCGGCGACCCCCACCGCGTAACGCTGCTGGGGCAGAGCGCCGGGGCGATGAGTGTGGATATTCTCATCTCCTCTCCCCTGTGCCGGGACTGGTACCGAGGCGCCATTATGATGAGCGGACCGGGACTGCAACGGGCAGCCGCACGCCCCCAATCCATTGAAAAGGTGGGTCAGTTCTGGGACCAAATCTGTCAAAACGCCGGGGCAGCGGATATGAACGCCCTGCGCCAAACAGACGCCCGCACCCTGTATTACGCCTGGCTGGACGCCTGTAAAAGCGACAAGCTCAGTATGCTCTACACCTTTCCTGTGTTTGACGGCAAGCTGCTGACCAAAGCCACATTCAATATGCGCACCATACCCAAAATGCCAAAGATCCTGGGCATGACCAACGCGGATATGATTCCGGTCCTTGTGTCCGGTCTGATCCGCCGCTGGGCGCATGACGACAAGGGCAGCCCCTGCTACGCCTATTGTTTTGACCGGGATCTGCCCGGCGACAACTACGGCGCCTGGCACACGGCAGACCTGCTTTATGCCTTTGGCACACTGCAAAACAACTGGCGACCCTTTACCGATACGGACAGGGAGATCTCGCGCCAAATGGTGGCGGCCTTTGCCAACTTTGTCAAGTGCGGCAATCCCAACTGCAACGCCCTGCCCCGCTGGAAAGCAGGCACCGCCAAGGTCATGCGCTTTGGTGACCCCAGCCGCATGGCGCCCTTCCCGGACGGCCGTCTCATTAAAGAAACACTTCATAACAAAGGACCGGTATAAATGAAATTTGACCACAACTTTACCCAAACCGCCGCTACGCCCACCGGGCGCACTTACGCCGCCGACGGCTGGCAGGCGCAGTTGGACTTTCTCTCCGGCAGCTGCCTGCGAGTGGCGCTCTATCGAGATGCAGACGACCTGCTGCCCACCTTTAATATTGACCCGAACAATGCGTCCATCGGCCCCCAGGGCAGAGCGCGACTGAGTACCGTGGGTTTCCAACCGGCAGCGCCCGCCGTAACGGAGACCGATAGCGGCACCGCCTTTGCCCTGCCTTGCGGGGTAACGGCAGAGCTGGATCTCCACAATCTGCTGCTCACCTACAAAATCGGCGATCGGGTGCTCTTTGCGGATCGAGGGCCGCTGGCCTATAATTTGGACAAAGAGTTTGGCACCGGCGCCACTCACTACATCACTCGGGAGCGGGATGAGCGGATCTACGGCCTAGGCGATAAGGGCGGCAGCGTGAACAAAGCCGGGCGACGCTTTCGCATAGACACAGCGGACAGTATGGGCTTTGATGCCGCCATGACCGATCCGCTTTACAAGCACACGCCCTTTTACATCTGCCAAAACAGCGTGGGCTGCTACGGCATTTTCTATGACACCACGGCCCCCGGTGAGATGGATCTGGGCCGGGAGATCAACAACTACTACCCGCCGTTTAAGTATTATCGCTCTGCCGAAGACTGCCTGGTGTACTATGTATTCTTTGGCAGCAAGTTAGAGATCTTGCAGCAGTTTTGCCGCACAGTGGGGCGCCAGCCGCTGCCCCCCAAGTGGAGCTTTGACTACTGCGCCAGCACCATGGCTTATACGGACGCCCCCAAGTCAGAAGAAAAGATGGACGCGTTCCTTGCCAAAGTGCGGGCGCTGGATCTGAATTGCAGCGGGTTTTATCTGTCCTCCGGCTACACCGCCATCGGCAACCAGCGCTGCGTGTTCCACTGGAACAGAGAGAAGTTTCCGGACCCGGCACGGTTTATCGGCAAATTCAACGCCGCCGGGGTGCACCTGATTCCCAACATCAAGCCGGCGTTCCTAACCAGCCACCCGATGTACGATGAACTGGCGACCAAGGGCCTCTTTGTCAAGAATGCAGACGGCAGCCCCTATGTTACCCAGTTTTGGGACGGCCTGGGCAGTTACCTGGACTTTACGAACCCGAAGGCCTTTGCTTTTTGGCACGATCAGGTGACGGAAAAACTGCTGCAAAACGGCATGGACGCCACTTGGAACGACAATAACGAATTTGACATTCAGGACCCCACCGCTGTGGCTGTGGGCTTTGGCGGCAAGGCGGCCCCGGCTGCCCATATTCGCCCGGCGCTCACCTACTTAATGGTGCTCAGTTCCTATCAGGCTCAAATGGAAATGCGCCCGGCAGAACGGCCGTTCCTTTCTACCCGCAGTGCCGGGATCGGTCTGCGACGGTTGGCCCAAACCTGGAGCGGTGACAACTATACATCCTTCCACGATCTGCGCTACTGTCACTATGTAGGAATGACGCTGAGCCTGTCCGGCTTTTACTTTTACGGCCACGATCTGGGCGGTTTTTCCGGGGAAATGCCTTCCAAGGAGCTGCTGCTGCGTTGGATCCAGCACGGTGTATTTGAGCCCCGCTTTACCATTCATTCCTGGAACGCGGACGGCTCCGCCACCATGCCCTGGAGCTATCCGGAGGTGATGGACAGTGTGCGTGCCCTGTTTGACCAGCGTAAGGCTCTGCTGCCCTACTATTACAGCACCGCCTACCGCAGCGTGCAGGAGGAGCTGCCCTTACAGGCACCCCTGTGCCTCTATTATGACGACCGGCAAATCCATCCGGACGATCCTGCGTTTTTGCTGGGGCGCGACCTGCTGGCAGCCTGCGTACTGGATCAGGGCATGGAGGATATAGAAGTCTACTTGCCGTCCGGTGAAATCTGGTACAAAGACGACCGGTGTTACACCGGCGGGCAGACAGTGGCACTGCACATTCCCGCTACCGGCACCGTGCCCTATTTTGTGCGTGGCGGCTGCGTATTCCCTCTGGATGTTGGGCCTACCGGGTTCCAAAAGCCCGGTCAGGTGCAGTTCACCGTCTATCCCATTGATAACGGCACCTTCCAAAGCCGCTACTTTGATGATGACGGCCACACCTATGCCTACCGGGACGGCCACTGCGTGGACGCGGTCTTTACCGTTGCTTGTGCTGCCGATACCGTTACCGTGCAGGTAGAGAACCGGGGCGACACCCCCTTTACACCGAACATTCGCCTAACCCCGGCAGACCACCGGCAGCTGATTATCAAGTAAATCCAAACATAAAGCAGTCGATAAAAATCGGCTGCTTTTTTTACGGAAATCAAAAAATGTTCAAAAAAGTCTTGACTTAGAGTCAACTCCAAGGTATATACTACCCTTGAAACGAGGTGAGCCTATGACCATTAAAGAAGTCAGCGAAAAGTACAACATTTCCCAAGACACCCTGCGCTACTACGAGCGGGTGGGTATGATCCCCCAGGTGCACCGCACAGGCGGCGGCATTCGGGATTATCAGGAAGACGATCTTGGCTGGGTAGAACTGGCCATTTGTATGCGCAGCGCCGGTCTGCCGGTAGAGGTGATGATCAAGTATGTGCGGCTCTATATGCAGGGCGACAGCACCATTCCCGCCCGGCTGCAACTGCTGCTGGACCAAAAAGTCGCACTGGAGGCCCAAATGGCAGACATGCAGCGTATGCTGGACAAATTGGAGTACAAGATCTCTCGCTACCGGGTGGCGGTAAAAACCGGCAAGCTCACCTGGGATTAACAAAAGGAGGAAACGCAAAATGTATTTGGAAAAGATCAACGGCCCTGCCGATGTAAAAGCCTTAAACAGCCCCGAGCGCACCGTCCTGGCGGCAGAAATGCGCACCGCGCTGATTCAAAAACTCAGCCACCACGGCGGCCACTGCGGTCCCAATCTGGGACTGGTGGAGGCCACCATTGCCCTGCACACGGTGTTTGACTCCCCCAAGGACCGGTTTGTCTTTGATGTGTCTCACCAGACCTATCCCCATAAGATGCTTACCGGGCGCAGCTACGGCTTCTTAGACCCGGCCCGGTATGACGATATTACCGGGTACAGTGCGCCCCAGGAGAGCGCCCACGACCCCTTTACGCTGGGCCACACTTCCACCTCCGTCAGCCTGGCCTGCGGCTTGGCAAAGGCCCGGGACGCCAAGGGCGAGCACCACAATGTGGTGGCCATTATCGGCGACGGCTCTCTGTCCGGCGGCGAGGCGCTGGAGGGGCTGGACCTGGCCGGCGAGATGAACAGCAATCTGATCATCGTGGTTAACGACAACGGTATGTCCATTGCAGAGAACCACGGCGGCATTTATAAAAATTTGGAGCTGCTGCGCCAAACCGGCGGCAAGGCAGAGTGCAACCTGTTCCGTGCTATGGGGCTTGATTATGTATTCCAGCCGGAGGGCAATCACACAGACGCGCTAATTGAGACCTTTCAGCAGGTCAAGGACTGCGACCACCCGGTGGTGGTGCACATTGTCACCGAGAAAGGCAAGGGCTACGCCCCGGCAGAGACCCACAAGGAGAACTGGCACTGGTGTATGCCCTTCGACCCTAAAACCGGCGAGAGCACAGTGCACTTTGAGGGCGAGGACTACGGCGATCTAACCGCCCGGTATCTGCTGGGGGAAATGCAAAAGAACCCCAAAGTGGTGGCCATCACCTCCGGCACCCCCACCGTATTCGGCTTTACCGAGGATCTGCGTAAGCAGGCAGGCAAACAATTCATGGATGTGGGCATTGCCGAGGAGACCGCCGTAGCGCTGGCCAGCGGACTGGCTGCCGGCGGTGCCAAGCCGGTGTATGGCGTGTACAGCACCTTTTTGCAGCGCACCTACGACCAGCTGAGCCAGGACCTGTGCGTCAACAACAACCCGGCCACCCTGCTGGTGTTCGCCGCCTCTGTGTACGGTATGAACGATGTGACCCACCTGGGCATCTTTGACATTCCCATGATCTCTAACATTCCCAACCTGGTGTACCTGGCCCCCACCACCAAGGAGGAGTATTTTGCCATGCTGCGCTGGAGCATGACCCAGCGGGAGCACCCGGTAGCCATTCGCGTACCGGCCTGCGGCGTACTCTCCGACGGCAAGGCAGTCACCAAGGACTTTGGCAAGCTGAACACCTATGAAGTGACCCAGGCGGGCAGCGATGTGGCCTTTATCGGCCTGGGCAACTTTTATCCCCTGGCACAGCAAGCGGCTGCGGAATATGAAAAGCGCACCGGCGTGCGCCCCACGGTGATCAACCCCTACTATATCACCGGGCTGGACAAGGAACTGCTGGCCCAGCTGGGCAAGACCCATAAAACCGTAGTCACCCTGGAGGACGGCGTGCTGGACGGCGGCTTTGGCCAAAAAATCGCAGCCTACTACGGCGGAACAGACACCAAGGTGCTGTGCTACGGCCTGCAAAAAGAATTCCTTGATCGATACGATGTGCAGTCGGTGCTGGAAGAAAACCGCCTAACCTCCGCACAAATTAGCGACGATTTGCAAAACCTGTAAGGGAAACAAAAATGGCAAAAACATTGGTTGTCTATTATTCTCAATCCCGGGGCAATACCAAGAAGACCGCCCGGGAGATCGCATCCACCCTGGGCGCAGACCTGGCGGACATGAAAGCCTGCGCCAAGGGCGCAAAAGTCACAGCCCAAACGGATGTGCCGTTCGACTCCACCGGCGGCGACCGCCAGAATACCCCAATGCCCGCCGTCACCGCCTGGGCAGAAAAGCTGAAATAACCGGCCATACCAAAACAACCCGCCGACTTCTGCCGGCGGGTTTTATTTTATGGTGGATATTTGGCTGCGGGTTTGCTATAATAGAGATAAGATCAAAGAAAGGAAGTGCAACGATGCCTTATATTAAGAATGTACCTCATGAGGCGATTTTCAGTCTTGCGGATCAAGTCCGGGTGCAGCCCGGCCAGGTGGTCAGCAAAACCCTGGCGCAGAATGACGCCGTCAGCGTGACCCTGTTTGCCTTTGCAGCCGGTGAGGAGATCGGCACCCATGATTCCACCGGCGACGCTATGGTTACCGTGCTGGAGGGTGTGGGTCAGTTCACCATAGACGGTGTGCCCTACCTGGTAAAACCCGGCGAGGCGCTGGTGATGCCCGCCAAAAAGCCCCATTCGGTGTACGCCCCGGAGAATTTCAAGTGGCTGCTGACCGTCATCTTCCCCCACAACAACTAAACAGCGCAAAAAAGGACCGACGGCTGCATACCATCGGTCCTTTTTTATAAACATTATATGTGATCGCCCATATTGGACAGCTCTGTGAAATCCTCTATGTACCATTCTCCGTCCTCTCTGGGCGAAAACCGCCAACCGAAATCCGTTACGGTTTGGTCGATATATCCGTCATAATACACAGCTTTTAAAATCAGGCAATCGCCGGAGGGGCAATAATCATCGCCCATAAAAATCAACTGCTGTAAAACCAAGTTGTGGCTAAACCCGGAGAATTGCGCTTTTGCCAAAGCAGCGCACGCATCAATATCTGCTCTTGTATAGCGCGCAGAAGTACCGTAATCGATCTGTACATTTGTCACATCCGCCCGTTGATTTTTCATTTGGCACCCGGTAAAAATCAACACCAGCAAAATCACACACGCCAGCGCCCGAGAAGCCGTATAAACACGATTTTTCACATCGTCCACCTCTTTCAGCCACACTATAACACGCCAAAGCGCTTCTTGTCAGGGCAGCCGGTCAACCGCAATATGTATCTTCCGTGTCAGCTAAGAGGCGTAAATGCCCGCCATCAAAATAATAGATATCCTCTTTCTTAAACCCATAAGTGCCGTTGATCAGCGCAATGTGCGGTTCAAAAGTAAAAAGACGCACCCGGCTCAATTTTTTGTGATTACCGGCTTCAATATAAATACGGTGATTTTTGTTTTTCACAATAGAGTGACCCAAATTGCCGTTAAAATCTAAATTTTGATACCCTTGCGCACGAATATAATCGTTCATATACGCATAAAGCTGCTCAAAGGTCGTATTTCTATCTACAAAGCGTCTCAATTCCGCGTGCAACTGATTCTCAAAGCGTAGGCCATTGCGGATTTCCGCTTCTCTAATATCATCTAATCGCCGAACTACCTGCCCATTTTGCACAACAAATGTCCGGGCAAAATCGCCCCAGATCCGCCGCCGTTGCGGCGACAGATCAATGGTGATCATATCATTTGACTGAATACAGGTATGCGCCGGCACATACTCCCGACCGGACACAGAAAGCAGCGTATCCGGATGATGAAAAACCAAAGCACCTACATCGTAGTACCAAAACGATTGCGCACCATGGGCCAACATGTAGGTTTCGCACAAGGTCTTGATCTGATCCACAGTCTGACCCACCTGTATATAGCTTTGAATAAATTGCATGGTATCCGCGGCAAGCTGCTGCATGGCGGCATATCTTTGAAACGTAGAGCGGAGCATCATCATACCTTACATAAGTACACAAAAACAGCCCGACAAGGAACCTTACCGGGCTGCATTTTTGATTTATTTCTTCTGGGGACCGTTGTAGCCGTTCTTTTCCTGGAAAGCAGCGATCTTGTCGATCACGCCAAGGATCACATCAAAGCCGTCGCCTACAGTCTCCATCTCAAACCGCTCCGGCATATCCCGCCAGGTGTGGTAATAATAGGTAAGCATGGGGTTCTGGGCCGCAAAGGTCACGGACTTAATACCCGCGCGGGTCATAGGTGTAGAGTCGCAGCCGCCAACGGGATTGTGGATACAACCGTTTGTTTTGCTCTCGATACCCAGCTCGTTAAAGGTGTCCTTAAACATCTTTTCCATATCCGTATCAAAGCGCACGCCCTGCCAGTCGTCCTTGATCACCACTTCAAAATACTCTTTATCTGCCACAGAGTCAATGTTAATGTTCCAGGCGTTCTGGGACAGATCGTCAAAGCGGTGCTCCTGGGCAAAATGCATGGAGCCGCGCAGACCCGCCTCCTCAGAGCCGATATTGGCGTCTACAATGCGGCAGTTCTTAGGCATCTTTTCCGGGTGCTCCTTGAAATACTTGATCACCGCATAGCTCAGGCCGATGCCGGTGGCGTTATCCATAGCGCCGCGAGAAGCGTTGCGGGGATTGGGATCGCCCCACATCACCACAAACAGAGAACCAATGGCGGTGACGATAGGCACGAAGTTCATAATGAACATAAAGGTGTCCCAGCCCTGAGAGGCCAGCATGGTCTGTGCCCACTGGGCGCCGGCGTAATCGCAAATGTTCACGACAGCCATAAACACAGAAAACAGCGCAATAAAGAAAAAGCAAACCGCGCCGAAGCCCACCTTGCCGTATGTAGCGATCAGGCCCATAATCGGCTTGGTCTTGGCATACTTATATGCGTGCTCACTGTGGCGCCAGCACCAGGACGTATCCGTATGGCCGGACAGGATAATGGTATAGTCATACTTGCCGTCCTCCGGCTCCAGCACACCAAGGGTATTGCGGCTGATCTCTTGGGGGAAGAACATATCAAACCAGGTCTTGTAGAAAAAGCAGCTCATCACCAGCCAAAAGATCGTAATGAGACCCAGCGCGGCCAGGGCGTACCACAGCTTATTAAAGCCGCAGGCCAGGGCGATAATGGCGCCGATGCTCAGGATCACGCCGGACCAACCGGCATAGGACAGACCGCCGATACCGGAACGGGGTGAAACGGCGAACTCCTCCGTCTTCGGTTCAATGCCGATGTCGCGCAGCTTGTCGCCCATATACTGATGGAATTTGATTTCACCGTCAGAGCCGGGCAAGCGGGAGCCGATCTTGTGTGCGGCGTGTTCCACAATGTCCATAGCTTCGCGGGCATAGGATTTGGATTCTTCTCTCATGTTCAGGCCTCCTGTTCAGATTTTGAAAAAAGATAATTATATTTTAAGATAACTCTGACAAAAATGCAAGCAGAAATTCATGATCTTGCATAAATATTCGCCAAATTCAGGAAATTGTAGCGTAGCACAGCGTTAAAGCAGTACAGCTAAGAAAAAAGCGGCAGCATTTGCTACCGCTTTGAACTGTGGAGACGTCGTGCCGAACCCGATTCTTTTAGCAGAGAATGTCAGGGCTGCGGTTTCCTCTCTCTAATATATGACTAAAAAACGCTCTATCCCCTGCCAAAATGCAATAGCAACGCCAAGAGCAAAGCAGCCAACGCCCACAGGGTCACGCACAGCGCCGCCGTCCACACCCGGCACCGACGGAATGTGCGCACACGATTCCCCGGGCGCACCGCTGCCGCCAGTACCGTTTGAATATGCGTATCCCCCAGGGTATGGGGCACCGGCGGAAAATGTACCACCCGATCCACCGCAGCCAGCAGCCGATTGACCCCACGGCTGCTGTAAGGGGTGGCCACCACCACCGGGCACCCCAGCCCGGCAGACAACGCTGCCGGGTCAATGATAACACCGCGCCGCCGGGCAGCACCCCTATCCGTGATGTACACCACCAGCCGATGACTGCGCTGCCAAAGGGCAGGCAACGCCGCCAGTGCCCGCTGCAGATCCAGCGCCGGGGTCACCAGCACCGTACAGTCCGCCCCGCGCAGCGCCGGACTTTGCAGAGCGCACAGAGGCAGCAGCCGCAAATCATAAGTAATATGCCGGTATGAATAACACCAGGCGCCCCCCTGCCGCCGCCCCAAAAGCTCCTGCAGCAAATGCTCCTTGCTCCCATTGTTGCCGCCCACCAATACCACGGTACACTCGCCCATACTACCCCTTCTTTGCCGTTATTTCTTACCCATTCTATGCAGGCGTCGATCAAATGTGACGGCAGGCGCACTTTTGTTCAATTTAGGCCGTTCTCGACGGCTGGGTATTGATTTTGGCGTAGAAGCTGTGGTACAATGAAATTGCAAAATTATGCTCCGCTTTGCGGCGGGGAGGATAAGAGAGGTAAAATCTATGGCAGAAAAGCTAAAGTATTTTGTAAACGGCCAGTTCCGTGAGTCCAAGACGGACAAATGGTACGACCTGCACAATCCGTCCACCGGCGAAATCACCGGCCAGGCGCCCTGCTGCACCAACGATGAGGTGCTGGAGGCCATTGCGGCCGCCAAAGCTGCCTATCCGGGCTGGAGCGCCACCCCGGCCATTAAGCGGGCACAGATTCTATATAGAGTGCGGGAACTGATCCTGGAGCGCATGGATGAACTGACCATGAGCGTTGCCAAGGAAAACGGCAAAGTTTGGGCAGAATCCGAGGGAGATGTGCTCAAGGCAAAAGAAGGCACGGAGCTGGCCACCCAGGTACCGTCCCTGATGATGGGTGAGTCCATTATGGACGCCTCCCGCGGGTATGATACCGTGAAATACAGAGAGCCGCTGGGCGTGTTTGCCGGCATTGTGCCTGTAAACTTCCCGGCCATGATCCCCTTTGGCTGGATGGCACCCACCTGTATTGCCGCCGGCAACACCCTGGTACTGAAAGCCGCTTCCTTGACCCCCAAGACCGCCATGCTCTTTGCTCAACTGTACAAGGACGCAGGCGTGCCAGACGGTGTCATCAATGTGGTCACCTGCTCTCGCAATGAGATCAACACCATTCTGGAGCACCCGGATGTTAAGGGCATTACCTTTGTTGGCTCCACCCCGGTGGGTCTGAAAATCTATGAAAAAGCCGCTGCCAACGGCAAGCGCTGCCAGGCCCTGTGCCAGGCCAAGAACCATGCCCTGGTGATGGAGGACTGCGCCTTAGAGCGTACGGTAGCCGGCGTGATCAACTCCGCATTCGGCTGCGCCGGTCAGCGCTGCATGGCGCTGTCCTGCTGCGTGGTACAGGACAGCATTGCAGACGCCTTTGTGGCGGAGCTGAAAAAGCAGGCGGAGAAAGTGAACTGCGGTCCCGCCTGGGATAAGAGCTCCCGCCTGGGTCCCATCACTTATGAAAAGCATTATAAAGAGGTACTGGCTGATATTGACAAGGGCGTAGCCGAAGGCGCCACCCTGGTGCTGGACGGCCGTAACACCGTTGTGGAGGGCTACGAGAACGGTTACTTTGTAGGCCCCACCATCTTTGACCATGTAACGGCAGATATGACCATCGGCGACGAAGAAGTCTTTGGTCCGGTGCTATGCATCAAACGGTGCAAGGACTTTGAGGAGGGCTTGGCCATTATGAACGCCAACCCCTATGCCAACGGCTCCGTAATCTATACCCAGAGCGGCTACTATGCCCGGGAGTTTGCCCGCCGTACCGACGGCGGCCAGGTCGGCATCAACGTGGGTATTCCGGTACCGGTAGGCTTTATCCCCTTCAGCGGGCACAAAAAGTCTTTCTTCGGCGACCTGCATTGCCTGGGTAAGGACGCTTATCGCTTCTACACAGAGAGCAAGGCGGTCACCACCCACTGGTTCGATGAGGAGGAGAAAAAGGCAACGGAAGTCTCCACCTGGGACGGCACCATCTAAGCCGGATAAACAGCAAGAGCACACCGATTATGGTGTGCTCTTTTCTTATATTTTCTTTTATCCTTTCTCTTTGTCCGTGCCAAACAGGCCCTGACTTTCGCCGTATGTATCGGTGAGCCGAGCGCCGGGGCAGTCTTGCAAAATGCGAAACGGCCGCTGCGTATACCGAGGGTGGAAAACGGTTACATGGGAGCAGCACAGGTCCCGGGTGTGCCGTGCCCAAATGCCGTAGGACGGCAGATTACGAAAGCGCCAGCCCTCCGGATATGTGCGCACATATTCCGGGATAAACAGCCGCCGATCCACGATCTCCGGCCGATTGGCATAGGTGATCTGCACGTCACGCAGCGTCACCCGCTCCACACGATGGGTTCGACCCTGCTGGCGATACCCGGCAATGATGATGGGAATTTCCGCCTCCCGGGCTGTGATCCTATTAAAAGTAATGTCCCGCACGGCGCTTTTGCCGTCAAAGCGGTGCTTGTCCACCGTGCCGCCGGGCTGCTTCTTAGCGCCGAACTCTACCGCGTTGGCACTCTCTGCGGTCACGGTGGCTGCTCGGTTGCGGTTGCCCAGTCGCACAAAAATCGGGCAGGTACAGCGGGTCATCTCCATATCTTCAAAATGCACCTGCGATACCACTGAGCCGTCGCAGGCCTCTACACTGATACCGCTGACAGCGCCCGGGTACAGATCTTGCAGTTCCAGCCGGCACCGGCGCACAGTCACATCCGTAATGGGACAAGTGGTCTCCGTGCCGATTTTTATACAGTTGGTGCGACTGTCTACCCGGCAGTCCTCTACCAAAATATGGCGCATTTCGCCGCTGCTGCCCAACCATACAGCGTGCTTAAAAACAAAACCGTCGTCCGCAGTAGACACCATACAATGGCGAAAGATCAAGTCCTGCCCACCTACAATATCAAAGCCGTCTGCGTTGGCTACATTTCGATTATTCCGAATGGCGGCGTACTCTATCAGCACATCCCGGCACATTTGCAGCCGACAGGTCCAGTGGGCGCTGTTTTGGAAAAGAAAATGGTGGATATGCACCCCTTGGCACTGCTCCAAGCACAGCAGCCCGCCGTACTTACTGGGGTGGGCAAAGCGCAGCTGGGCACGGTAGGTGCGCCGCATTTCGATCACATCAATCAAGTCTGCCGGTTTGGTACAGTTCTGCGGCAACGCCGGGCACAGGCCAAAGCGGTGACCCTCTCCCTCCAAACCGCCGCCACCGGTGAGGGTTACATTGGTTAGATCCCGGCCATACAGCAGCGCTTTGTGGCGAAAGCCCTTACCGTCCGGTCGCGCGGCAAGAAAGCTGCCCGGGGTAATAAACAGCGTCACCCCGCTGCGCAGCTCCACCGTAGACATGGGATAGCTACCCCCGTCTACCAGCACAGTGCCGCCTACTTTCGCCGCCGCATCCACCGCCTGCTGTACGGCCTCAGCGTTATCCTCCGCCGCCGGATCCGCTCCAAAAGTGCGAATGTCAATCACTTCCCCTGCCGGGGCGGGCAGCGGTTTTGTTAGGTGCCGCGGCTCAAAATCTGCAGCAAAATCAAAAGGGCGCACCTGACAATACGGTTCGCCCTCTGTAATCCGCAGATCCTGCCCAAACAGCAGCGTATGCAGCTTATCTATTCCGGTTCGTCTCGTTTTACGCATAGGTAAATCCCCGTCGATTTTCGTTGTGCCCGCAACGGAGCCGTCGGCTATATATTATACTACAAAACAGCCAAAACCTCAATACTTTTTCTCCCGGTGGTGTATAATATGGGTACAGAGGTATGCCTCTGAATTCCCAAAGGGGTGATAGTATGATCAACATTACGGCAAGAGGATTTGACCTAAAGCAAGGCACCAAAGACGGTATTGACAAAGAATTGCAGCGCATTGAAAAAATGCTGCCGGACAACGCCTCCTTTGATGTGACCTTAGCCAAGGTAAAGGACGGCTACAAGTGCGACATTACAGTCAAGTACATTGGCTCCTTTATCCGCGGCGAGGCACGGGCAGACAAGATTGAGCCGGTCATTGATATGGCAGTAGACGACCTGAAGCGAAAGCTGCGCAAGCTAAAGACCTACCTGGTAGATAAGAAGCGTAAGGGCGGCATTGACCAGATCGCCTCCATGCTGGAGCCCATAGAAGAAGTGACCATGGACGACTTTGAGAGCTATGACAGCTCCGCTGTGGATATTCAGCGCAAAAAGAACATTCAATTGCAAATGATGACCGACGATGAGGCCATCGTGCAAATGGAAATG
>OOCH01000804.1_pt1 | contig 28721 bp, 25 predicted proteins | sample 1671641 | NCBI WGS metagenome assembly OOCH01 (sample SAMN06348177, study PRJEB24527) | human gut metagenome | biome: human gut; feature: ankylosing spondylitis patient; material: feces | host: Homo sapiens | place: China | collected 2015-10
CCTTTTCTGCGTCATTCTGAACCGATTCATCCGGAACCGGAATGACCATCAGGCGGCGTCCCAGAGGGAGAAAAGCTTCGGGCTGATGGAAATGTTCTTCGTACTTCTGCGCCAGCTCCGGGGAGAGCGACACAAAATCTTCCTCGCCCAGACCTACCACCAGAAAGGTCCCGGCAACGGCATCGTACATTTCTCCGTTTTCATCCCGAAGGGCACGGTTCAGGGGCAGTCCCATGAGCTTGCCGTCATCGTGATAAACGATGGCAACCGGGTCGGCAAAGGGATAGCTTGTGCCGATGGAGCCGCCCACCGCCTGCTGCAAAGCTTTCAGGTCGTTATCGATCTCGACCTGCTGCGGATGCTGTCCCGGCGCAATTTTCAACACCGACAGAGTGTTCTCGTTCTGTTCCATTATCTTCCTCCTCAAATTTGATAGTGATTTCCTGCCCAGCACGGGCGGCGTTCAACAGAGCTGCCACAAAGAAGCCGAAAAAGGCACCAGCTTCAAAAATGATAAACGAATAAATATAATTCATGGCGACCCTCCTGCATTGACTGAACTGTGAGAAGAATCCTCTCAGGGAGGACGGGGAGCGCAAGACGCGGTGACGGTGTGCTTAGTGGAAACATTGGCATGAGTATGCGGTGCGGCATCGGTAGAAAAATAGTCGTACAGAGCATCCCGCAGAGAATGGAAGCAACGAGCATGGTAGTCGTGCAGACGGAGAACCAGAATCTTCAAAACATCAACGGCAGAGCAATAATAGTCCTCCGTGACTTCTGCGAAACTCTCATAGCAGGTCATTTCAGTATCCATACTGCACCTCTCAGTCAATGCAGATGCAGACCATCTTCTCGCGGCCAGCCATAAGAGGGATGCTGTTCTCGGCCAGATAGCACTGGATCAGATACAGGTCACTGGTGGTAAGGGCAACAAAGCTTCCATTGGTATCGTAGCGGACAAAGACAACGGCACCGGACAGATATCGCTTGCCAGCCAGCGTGATGACCTGACGGGGGTCGTAACAGAGAGCCAGCGGCACATCTTCGCTGATGCTGTAGCAGGAATCTGCTTCATCGAAGCAGGGCAGATAACTGCGAACGTTCGCCAGCGGAGTGATGGTCAGTTCAATCTCCGGGGCAATCACAGCGGCGTAAACTTCATCATCGCCGAGCTGCCGCTCCAACACATCGCTCATCTTATTGAAAAAGTCGGTCACCGCATTGTCCATGTGGTTGATTTTCTGGTTCATGGCTTCGATGATCTTTGCGGTCTTGAGATCAATGGTAGTGTTCATAGTGTTTTTCTCCTAATTTTTGCAAAAAAGAAAGACCCGGTCGGGTCTTACGTTCAAAAGGTGTATCAGCGTTCATTCTGCCGCTGCTGTTTACGCTGCCACTGATCCAGCAGCTTGATGATGGTGTCCTCCATCTGTTTCGGGGTGTAGCTGCGCGGGAAATATTTCCGCAGGGTGTCGTTTTTGATGACCACCTTGTCCAGCTCGTCCTTTTTCTCTTCTCCCATGACCGCAAAAGCAACGTCATACGAGAAGTGCCCTTCCTGCGCCAGCCTTTTGAGCCGCTGCGCTTGGGATAGGGACGGCGCATTCTGGGTGTCGTTCATAGCTTCTAAAAAATCCCGCTGTTGGCTTTCGTCCAGATAGGACAATTCCACAGCGGGATTGAAGGCGATTTTCTTTTCGTCCACCATGTCCAGAAGTTCGGGGACAAGGTTGGTCAAGCGGATATAGCGGAAAATTTGATTCTTACTAGTTCCGAGTTCTTCAGCCATCTCCTCACTAGATAGTGTACCGAAATTATTCCCAACTTGGGAATAATTATCTTGCGTAGGACGTCCTGCCTGATGCTTCATGGCTTCCAGCTTCATCTTGTAAGCGAAAGCCCTCTCGCTTGGCAAGATGGTTTCGCGTTGAAGATTGCTGTCCACCATGAGCAAAACAGCGGCATCATCATCCATCTGACGGACGATAACGGGCAGGGCATCCAGCCCGGCAAGCTGTGCAGCGTGCTGACGGCGGTGCCCGGAGATGATTTCATAGCCACCCTCCGGGCGTGGGCGGGCGATCAGCGGAGACAACACGCCGTACTGCTCTACGCTTTCCACCGTGCGCTGCATGGACTCGTCATCCAAGACCTTAAAGGGATGGTCTTTGAAGGGGAACAGTTCTCCAATGGGAATCTGCTGCACCTGCTCCCGCTGCTGTTCCTGTCGGGATTCTTCCGTGGAGAAAATGTCATCTGCCCCTTTCAGCGACACGCTTAAGCTGCTTTTCGGCATTCGTCATCACCTCCCTTGTCAGAGATTTATAGGCTTCTGCCACCTTGCCTTTGGGATCGTGCTGGAAAATGCTCTTACCCACGGCACTGATCTCCGCAGCGCGGACAGACCGGGGAATAGTCTGGTCGAACACTTTGATCTTGCTGCCGTAAGCACCCCGAATCAGATTGTCGATCTGCTGTCCATAGTTGGTGCGGCTGTCGGTCATGGTCAGCAGGATGCCCTCGATTTTCAGCTTGGGGTTGATCTGCCGCCGGACTTTCTGCACAGTCTGCAAAAGCTGTTCCAGACCCTTTGCAGACAGATACTGCGCCTGCACGGGAATCAGGGTGGTGTCTGCCGCCGCCAGTGCATTTATGGTCAGCATCCCAAGGGAAGGAGTGCAGTCCAGCAGAATGAAATCGTAGTCGCGCTTTGCACTTTCCAGCACCTGTTTCAGCATCTTTTCCCGGTTCATGCAGTTGACAAGGGAAACTTCCAGCCCTGCCAGTTCAATGTTTGCCGGAATCAGGTCAACGCCCTCTGCATGGTGCAGGATGCCTTCACCGGGCGGAATGCTCTGGTCATTCATGGCTTTTGCCATCAGGGTGGAAAGAGTGGTGGGCAGTTCATCGGGCTGCTGCCAGCCCATGCTAATGGTCAGCGACCCCTGCGGGTCAGCGTCCACCAGTAGGACTTTTTTGCCCTCCATCGCCAGCCCGATGCCCAGATTTTCACAGGTGGTGGTCTTGCCAGTGCCGCCTTTCTGGTTGACGATGGCAATCGTAGTTGCTTTCTTTGAAATTTTCATCACCTCCGCATCGTTAAGTCATGGTTGGTTTGGTTCTGGTAGGAAAGCTGCATCGTGGTGGGTGCGTTATACAGAGAAGCGAGCAGATATTGTTTCATGTTACGAATCGGATTGCTGTTATCTGCAAGGCACTTCAGCACAAAGCGGATATGGTCGGCGTTCAGTTTCATAAACCGGCTGCGTACCACCTCGGCGGGCTTATCATCCCCGGCAATGCGCAGCGTCTTGCGGTTGGTGGCACAGGTATCCACCAGCAAATTCACGATTTGGTAGAGGGTATCTTCATCATCCGGGTAAAGCCGGAGAAGAAGGTCTATCTCCAAAGAGTGTGAAAAATATTCTTCGAGCAGTTCACGATTCTTCATCTTCTCCGATTCGTTGGAAAGGATAGGATTCGTATTATTCATCTCTGTTTTATTCTCTTTCTTCTTAATACCTCGTGATTTTACCGGGTCTTGACAAGCGATTTTAGAGCCACAAGAATCGTCATTATCACGATTCTTGACACTCTCCTTTGAAGATTCTGCCGAAAAGTTTTTCACATACACCAAACATGGCTTTCCTTGCCCTCGACGTTTTCGTTCAATCAAACCAAATTCTTCAAGTTCCCGGAGCAGCTTGGTCGCTTTGTTGTCTGCGCAACGCAAAGTCCTCTTGACATCCTCAATCGTGAAGAGGATGAACACTCGGCCTTTTTTGTCAAACCATTCATTTTTAACAGAAAGGCTCATGCGGTCAAGCAGGATGCCGTATAGAGTTTTGGCATCGGTTGACAGATCTTGAAACCGCTGCTCCTGAAAAAGAGCCTTTGGAATGCGGAAGAATGAAAATAGTTCTCCGGCCTGTCCGTAAAAGTAGTCAAGGGTCATGCGGTTCTGTCAAAGATGAAAAAATGACGATGTTTCATTGACATGGTTGACAAATCCTCCTTATAGATAATTCGTGCAAACAAAAAGCGCAATCTCGATTTTGAAAAATCGGAATTGCGCCATGTAACTTAATAGGGGAGAAAGGTCATTTGTCGGGGCCAGTTGACCACAATTTGACCACAAAAGAAACGAAACATTTTGACATCTAACGAAACAGAATGATAAAATAAGTTTGAAATTTGATGATACTGCGTACAAGTGGTATCGGAGTGTCCATTGTGTTTTTGCGAGAAGCACAATGGGGTTCAAGAGGCCGTGAGTTCGATTCTCGCCACTCGGACCAAACAAAAATAATCCGAACTTGTTTCCGATAGGAGATGGGTTCGGATTATTTGTTTTCTTCGGAAAATTAGCGTTTGCGAAGCAATGAAAGCCCCAGTGGGGCTTTTAAGCGACGGAACGGTCTGCGTTAGCAGATGGAGGAACCTTGCCCCGACAAGTTCCACGCAGGTGTCCGTGGAAGATGAAATCCGAAAGCATAGATTGACCGACACAAACCAAACGATGATTTCAGGAGGACACGATTATGAAGTATGATGCAAGAGCTTGCCATTTCAACATGGACACCGGCTGCGTGGAGCTGCTGCTCCGGGATGGGAGAAAATTATTCATCAACTGCACCGGGGTCGAGGATGCGCTGGACGTTACTATGGCGCAGCGATCAGAACTGGACTATCTCATCTACAATGACCCGCTGGCGTATGCCGAACTGATTCTGAACCGTGAGCCGGAGGAATATTTGAGGAATGCAGCAGGAACCCATGGATTAGAAGATTGATAGTAAAACAAAAATAGAGTGAACCCTTGAGTAGGGCGCACCCTATAAAGTTATCTTAAGGGGCTGTTGCAAAATAGCTCTCCGAAAAAATTATGCACAAAACCCGGAATCTTTTCATGGCCAAAACGGCTCAAAAAGGGTTCCGGGTTTCTATTTTTGCACTATTTCTTTGTGCAAGTTGCTATCGCATTTTTATTTTGCAACAGCCCCTTATTTGCACTCTAAATCCTTAATATGGGAATTTAGAGAGATGAAATTTTCGCTATCAGCTTTCATTAGTTCTGAAGCATTATCCCAGAAAGCAAGAGTATAGCGTTTTCCCTCTTCAATAATAGCCTCAGCAACTGGGTAATGATCACTATCACCTACGACTAAAATAATTTCATCGTCTGGTTCGATTACTCCAGTGTACAAGTCTTTCAAAACTTCTTTATCGAATCCAGTATCAACACGTTTCTCTTTATTTTTAGCATTACGCGTTGGAGTGAAAACTTCAAATCCGGCCTTTTTGGCAGCATTCCATAAACTATCATTGTCAGTGGGACGGGAACCATATAATACAGCTCTTTTGATATCTGAAATATCCCCACAACACACTATATCAAGCAGTTTGCCGAAATCATAGGCCCACGGCATATCACAGATTTTATTGTCATGGGCTTCATAAACATCTGCAACCATCCCTTTAGCTACAGCCGAATGATATTTTCCCTCAATCCAAACATTAGAATTATCAACATAAACACATTTTCCCATAGATGGATACCTCCATTTGAATTTTTGACTAATTAATAATAACACCGAAAAGAAAATTTATCAAGATTGTTTTGATTTCCAAAATCCGCTAGATACAAAAACAGGGTGCGCCCCGAAGGACGCACCCTGCAAAAAGCCACACACGATAAGTAAGACAGGGAGTTCCCCAACGGGAACTTCCTGTTTTTCGTTGTTTGCATGATGAGCCTGCTCTGCCTGCCATGCAGCAAACTCCCGCTGGCCTTCCTCGCTGTTCCAGCAGGCAAGGATGGCCGGGTAGAATGCCCGTGCCAGACGGTCGATGACTTCATCGGGATAAGGGGAAGTGTTTGTGGACTTTTTCTTTTTGTTCAAACGCACGCTCCTTTGATCGTCCCACCGTGGCAAAGCCGGGCGAGAAAATCAAAGTTCCAATTTCATATCAGGCGCAAGGGCGCGGATAGTTTCCGCCCTGCACTTGCGGCTGGTGGCTCGTTGATGGCTTACAAGTGCCTGTCGTTATGCGATTTTTTCATCGTTCAGAAGTTCTTCAAACTGTGCCATATATGCCTTATGCTGTTTGAGAATCTTCGTGGTCTCCACTTTCACGTAGGCATCATCAGGCACCTTGGGGAGATACTTCATCAGGAAATCAACATCCTGCTGGATTCGCCGGACGGCAGCTTCCAGTGCAGAATAGTTGATTCCGTAGAATAGAAATTCTGCTTGCTTTCATAATCTGCTAAAAGTACGCAAGTATGAAGGAAAAGCAAGAAAAACGCAATGTACCCTCTTTTAAAAAGAGGGTACAAAGAAAGGAAATTCAAAAAACTGTAGTTTGAGTTATAAATACTGGATAAAGAATTTCTGCGCGGCCTGCACTCGTTCCTTTTCACCAGCCTCATGGGCGAAGCCCGGAAGGATCGTCAGCTCCGTATGGACGCCGTGCTCCTGGAAATTTTTCTGCAGGCTCTTCATACGGGCTACGCGGTTATCGCCATACGGGGAGTCGCCGATAAACTTGTTGTCGAGCTCGCCGACACTGATGAGGACGGGTACCTTCTTTACGGCTTCGAGGTCGACATCATAACCGAAGTAATCCTTGAAATCACGGATACCCCAGAAGTAGTCCTCGTCTGGATTCAGGAAGGTCGGACGGCCAGGTGCACCGATGGAGCAGGCCTTCAGACGATCAGGGTGAGCGAGCAGGAAGCGGTTTACGAACTGCCCGCCACCAGAGTGTCCGAACATGAAAAACTGATCTGTGTGAACGCCTGGATAGCGCTTCGCCATATCCTCGATCATATCGAGGAGAATCAGATCATAGCGGATGCCGTCGCAGGAGAGGAGCTTATAGCTGTTGAAGTCATCGCGCTGAATGAGTCCACCCGGGAACATAGGTGCAAGCACAGCCATATGATATTTGTCGGCGAGTTCCTTCGCCTGCTTGATGTACTCTTCGATTGCACAGCCGGTTCCATGGATGATGACGAGGAGAGAGTACTCATGCTCCTCTTCGTCGTAGTAGTAGTCTGGGAGATGCACCCAGTAGTGGAAACGCGGGTCGGTCGGACAGTGCCAGAGCATATTTAAGTAAGCATTGCCGAACAGATTTTTCTGCTGCTCAAGCGTGAGATTCGTAGCCAAAGGATTCTGATTTGCCATACTGTACCTCCAGGATTACAGGAATTTACCGAAGACGAAGCTTGCGATGACGAGCATGATGGCACCACCGATTCTGGAAGAAATCTGAGCATAGGACATCAGCTCCATGCGGTGTGCAGCGCCGAGACACTGTACGTCGCCGGCACCACCGCCGTTTGCCATACAGAGTCCGGCAGTCAGCATTCCTTCTACAGGATAGAAGTGGAACAGCTTACCGACGATGAAGGTTCCGATCATCGCACCGATGACAGTCGCCATGATGATGACGATATACGCTGGGTTTGTGAAGACCTTCGCGTAGTCTGTGAGGTTCGTACCGATACCAACGGTAATCATCAGTGGGAAGGACATATACTTTACGAAGAATTGCTGCATGCCCCTTGCGCCGGCCTTCACGTTTTCCGGCAGGATATTCGTCATATTCAGAATCGCCATCAGGATGACCATGAAAGCGAAGGTATGAATACTGAAGCCGAGGTTTGCATGGTTGATGATGGAGATGTGCTTTGCGTAGAGGTTAGCTACATTGAAGCATACGACACCGAGTGCGAGACCGGTTGCGTAGTCGGCTGCGGTCGGCTTCACGTCACTGGACTTCGTGCTGACATTTTCTTCACCGACCATGAGACGACCATTACCCGTCATGGATGGCTTGATCTGGCCGAGCTTGTTCAGCAGTGCAGACATGAAGACGGCGCAGAGATTGCCAATGCTGATGATTGCAAAGGCAGATGCATACCAGGAGGAGGCATCACCGCCGGTTGCAGCAGCCCACATCTTGCTCATCGGTGTGATACCGGCACCATTGCCACCGCCCATGACTGGAATTGCATAGGTGGCGATCGCCTCGATTGCGCCGACGCCAGTGATGGCACCTACGAGACCAGCGAGGCCGAGTGCACCTGCAATACCTGCAAGAATCGTCGGAATGAATCCGGCGAAGGATTTGATGAGCATCTTACGATCAACCGAGAGCACAGAGCCGGTGATCAGGACGAGAATGTAGAGATCGAGGAAACCGGTGGAGCCGTTGAAGGTATTCAGGGCTTCCATCGAGCCTTCACCGATCAGGTGGAAGGTGTTCATCGCGCCGGCTACGAGGCAGGAGAAGAGCATGCCGCCGCCGAACCAGGTCTTCCAGACCGGGATATGGTCACCGACCCAGCCGAGCAGTGTGCCGATGATCATCGCGAAGGCGAGTGCGCCGACCATGTTGGTCAGCATCCAGTCATTGGCTGCCATCACCATCATCAGTATACTGAATATAAGGTACATCCACAGAGGGAACCCAAGGATCTTCGTTTCTTTTAACTTATTCACAGTAAATCCTCCCAAAAAGTGATACCGAATTTTTAAAGCACTTTTATTTGCCGGCAAATTTGATAAATGTATTGTACAAAATTGGGAGTAATTGTGCAAGATTGTGACGATGGCGATTCCTCTATGGGACGATAACCATTTGGAATGGACATAGCGCCATAAAACAGAAAAAAAAGCACTCGCTCTGTACTGCAAATTGAATGACGAATGCTTCTCCTTTTTCTGTTATGAACCTGATTCCAAAATGTTATCGGTTTTTAGCAGATGCGCTGATCATGTAGCGCCAGACGATTTCTGCAGAAGGGGATAGGTTGCGGCCCTTCTTTCGGGCGACGATGACATAACGATACAGAGTATCGCCTTTTATCGTGCCATAGACCGGGTTTTGACCAGTAGATGTATTACGAATCGTCATGTGCGGCAACAGGGCGATGCCACAGCCGCTGCAGGCAACGAGATATCGTGTGTCAACATAATCAATGCGCTGCGGATGAATCGGTGTGATGTGATATTTTCTGAAAAAAGATTTTTCAGCATCATACAGCCCCTGACCTGGCGTCGCCAGAATATATCGGAGTGACGGATTACGGAAACGGCTGATGTCGATTTCAACCGGATGCTCGAGTGAATTATCGGAGATATCCAGGTCCTCCAGAATCGGTGATTCCTGTGGAATGACAAATACGAGCGGATCCTCCTGTACTGGCATATACTCGATGTTTTCGGAGTGTACAGGTTCAGTATAGATGGCTAAGTCGACGGATTCGCTTTCCAGCTCTTCTTCGCACTGCTGAGAGTTGCGATTCAGGTAACTGAGATGTATCTCTGGATGTGTCATCATGAAAGGTGCTGCCTGAACAGCAGCGTAGGCGCCACCACGATGCGTTGTGGCAATCAGTACAGGCTCTGCTGGAATCTGATTAAACTGTCGAAGACTATCCATCATCTCGCTTTCGAGCTGCACATAGCGCCGAGCAAAATTGAGAAAAATTTCGCCCTGTGATGTAACGCTGATCGGGCTGTGCGTGCGGTCAAAAGGCGAAAAGCCCAACTCTTTTTCAAGCTTATTCAGCTGTTTGGTCAGTGCCGGTTGCGAGATAAACAGTCGCTTCGCCGCCTGGGTAATGTTTCTGTATTTTTCTACCTCGAGCACATAACGGAAAATACTTGTATCCATGTGGACCTCCGAAATCGATGTCTTAACGATAATATATCAGAATCAGAGCGAAAAATAATTAAAATTTCGGGTGATGCGCTGTTTCTGCAAAGCAATAAGGCCTAGCTTATCCATGCCGTTGAAAGAAAACAGCTATCGAAACTATAGATTCCAATTGCAAAAACATTGAAGAAAATGCCAAAAAAGAGACTCCGGATACTGAAATGAACCCCAAAAGTTAGACAAAAATGGGTCTTTCCCAAATTTTGTGTAAAGTCCAGACAGCTATAAAACAAGAGCGATTTTAATATGAGGCGAAAGACGGCGAAACCGGCTGTCGCCTTAACAATAACATAACGCCGGCAAGGGGGAATGTCAAGGGCGGCAGTGGCATTCATGCCGGGCATGAGGCTGCCGGTGTCGTCGATGCGGATGGTGACGGGATAGGTGGTGGTGCCGCCGCTGGTGGTGCCTGCAGAGGAGATGCTGGTGACGATGCCCTCAAAGGTGCGGTCGCTGATGGCGTCGGCGGTGATCTCGGCCTTCTGGCCACCTGAATGTCGAGAATGTCCAGCTCATCGACGTCCAGCGTCATCTCGAGGTAGCTCAAATCGTAGATGACGCACATCGCCCTTGTTGACCGTGTCGCCCACCTCGAAGTCGGCGGTCAGGACAGTACCCTTGACCATCGGCTTGACGGTGTAGGTGTCGGCGGCGGTGATGGTGCCGTCGGCGCTGTAGCTGTTGACGATGTTCCGCTTTTCGGGTCTCGTCTCAACATACTGGGCGCTGGCGGCAGCGGGCTTTGCACTGTTCTTCGGGACAAGCACGGCTGCGGCCACCGCAGCCGCGCAGATGGCGGCGGTGATGGGCTTCCAGTGCTTTTTGATAAAGGGCTTCACGCCCGCCGGAGCCGGCTGGGCAGAGGCCGTGTCAAGACCGACGAGATATTCAGGATCGACCTTGTCCTGTGGTTTCTTTTTTGATAGCATGGTGATTTGCCCCTCCTAAGAGATTTCGCGGGGAGCACTTCTCCCCATCTGACAGGGAGAAGTATACATTCCAAATCTTAGGAAATGCCCGAGAAATTTATTAAGAAGGACTTAAGAGGTTTGAATTTTTTATGAAACCCTCTCAGTCACGCCTGCGGCGTGACTGAGAGGGCTATGGGAAACAGCAGCGTGATGCAAAAGCGTTCGCCGCTCTGCTTGATGCGGCATGCTGCGTGCATCTTTTCCATCATGGTCTCGATGCTGGTGAGGCCGACCTTCGTGCTGTCGGTGCGGTGCTGGCCGGGGAGGACGGCATTTTCAAAGGCAAGCCCGGCTTTGCCGTTCTCTTTGACGAAGCGGACGGAAATGTCCTGCACCGGGTCGGCGTATTTGAGCAGGTTCGAGGTGATGTTGTCGAGGATGCGGCGGACGTACTGCTCTTTTACGGTGAGGGTGTCGTCTTCCTCGCCCAGCTCGAGGGCGCAGGCAAAGCCACGCTCCTGCAGCTCGCCCACCATCTCGGTCAGCGGCTCCTCGAATATCTGGGAGAAGCGGGCCGGCGGGTCGAGGACGGCCACGGTATCCCGGGTGACGAGGGCGTATTCGAAGAGGTTGTCCGACAGCTGCTTGAGCTGGCGGGCCTTGGTGTCTATCTTGGCAAGGTAATCTTCGGCCTGCGCCGTCGTCTCATATTTGCGGTGGCGAAGGATCTCGGTGTAGAGCAGCAGGGTGGTCAGGGGCGTACGGAGGTCGTGGCTCATCTCGGTGATAAGGTTCTTCACCTTGGCGGCGGCCGCCGCCTCGTCCTCGTGCTGCTGGCGGAGGGTGAGACGCATGGAGTCGAGGCTGGACGCCAGCGTCGTCAGCTCGTCGCTGCCCTGCACCGTGATGGGGTGGTCGAGGTCGCCACCCTCCATGGCCTGAATTTCTTCACTGAGCTGGACGATGTACTTCACGATGCCCCGGCTCCCCCAGAGGAAAAAGAGGGGGAAGGATGCGAGGCAGATGATGAGCAGGAGATCACAGCCAGTGCTGTAGCAGGCGTCGAAACCGTTGTAGTAGAGCAGGGCCGTGATCTCACCGTCCGAGAAGTTCAGGGTGTAGACGGGCGACCAGTCGTAGAAGGGGCCGTGCTGGTGACTGTCGGTCAGCTTAGGGGCCTCCGGGTCGTTGTTCTTGTAGTAGTGGCGGGGGGCGTAGGACGAATAGATGAGCTTCTGGTCGCGGTAAAGCTCCAACAGGTTATAGCGATGGCTCCGCGTCCAGTCGGTGAGCTTTTTGATGTCTGTGCTGGAAAGGGAATTTTCGGTGATATAGTTCTGCAGCTCGTTGACCTGATACTGGGAAGCTTTGGTCTGAACCTCGGGCTGGTCGAAATAAAGACGGAGGCCCTTGTTCAGCACCACCTGCAGAAAGCCCAGCAGCAGAAAGCTCGCCAGCCCCGACAAGATGATGAGCCGGGTGAACTGTTTCGCCAGACCGTGCTTTTCAGGTGTTGCCATTGCCGTCCTCCTGCGCCGCAAAGCGGTAGCCTTTGCCCCAGACAGTGCAGATGCGCTGAGGATTCTGAGGGTTATGCTCTACTTTCATCCGCAGATTGCGGATATGCACCATGACGGTGCCGTTGGAGACGTAGAAATACGGCTCGCCCCACACGGTCTCGTAGATGACCTGCACCGGGAAGATGCGCTGGGGGCTCTGCATCAGCAGCTTGAGGATCTTGTACTCGGTCTCGGTCAGGTCGGCCTCCTGCTCGTCCACCCAGACCCGGTTGCAGTCCAGCGCGATGCGCACGCCGTGGAGCTCCAGTATCTGGGCGTCGGGCCTGGGGTGGTGAGGTTCGACCTGGTCTTTGCCCTGATAGACGCAGTAGCGCCGCAGCAGAGCCTTGACCCGGGCGCTCAGCTCCGCGAAGGAGAAGGGCTTGGACAGATAGTCGTCGCCGCCCGCCGTCAGGCCCAGAAGCTTATCGGATTCCTGCGATTTTGCGGTGAGAAAGAGGATGGGGACGGTGGAGGTCTTTCGTATCTCCTCGCAGACCCGCAGGCCGCTCATGCCGGGCATCATGATGTCGAGGATGACCAGATCGACTTCCGGTGTGAGCAGGCTGAGGGCGCGGGGGCCGTTTTCGGCTTCGAGGATGCGGTAGCCCTCCCCGGACAGAAGGATGCGCACGCCGTCCCGGATGTCCGGGTCATCCTCTACGATCATGATGGTCTGCATAGTCTATGATTCCTTTCCTGTATTGCATAGTGTCAGTATAGCAGATTTTCTGCATTGTGGACAGCTTATCACATACTTCTTGGGATTTGTGGGATAAAATCCTAAGGAATTCTTAAGAAAGCGGCCATTTTGCCTCTTGCGGAGCGGGGCGGGGGAGAGTATTCTTATAGAAGAATACACAGGAAGTGAGGGTATCCTTATGCACAAAAAAGTTTTGGTATGTCTGCCCCTGAACGACGCCCACCGCGCCGCGCTGGAGGCATCCGTGCCGGAATTTGAATTCCGTTTCAACGCGCTGGACGACGTCCACGCCGAAGATGTGCTCTGGGCCGATGTCGTGCTGGGCAACGCACCGGTGTCAATGATCAGCCAGAACAAGCACATCGAGTGGTTCCAGTCCAACTCCGCCGGCCCCGACGCCTACCTGAAGCCCGGCGTCCTGCCCGAAAACTGCATGGTGACCAACGCCACCGGTGCCTACGGTCTGGCCATCAGCGAGTGGATGCTGGCCATGTGGCTGGGCATCCAGAAGGATATGTTCCTCTACCGCGACCGCCAGAACCAGCGCCAGTGGGCTCCCATTGACCGCCCCGTGAGGGGCATCACCGGGGCGAGGGTGCTCTGCGTCGGCATGGGCGACATCGGCTCCAACTTCGCCCGCCGCGCCCATATGCTGGGCGCTGAGGTGGTGGGCGTCCGCCGCACGGTCCACCCCGACACGCCCTGCCCGGACTACTGCCTGCGTGTGGTGGCCCAGAGCCAACTGGACGAGGAGCTGCCCGAGGCCGACCTCATCGCTCTGAGCCTGCCCGGCACCCCTGAGACCAACAAGCTGTTCAACGCCGAGCGCTTCGCCCGCTGCAAGGACGGTGCCATCCTCATCAACGTGGGCCGCGGCACCACCGTGGACAGCGACGCCCTCGTGGAGGCCCTGCGCAGCGGCAAAATTTTCGGCGCGGGCCTCGACGTCACCGACCCGGAGCCTCTGCCTGCCGACCACCCGCTGTGGGGTGAGCCGGGCGCTATCATCACGCCCCACAACTCCGGCAAGTTCAGCCTGCCCAAGACGCTGGACAACATCGTGGACATCTTCATCCACAACCTCAAGCGCTACGCTGAGGGCCTGCCGCTGGACAATCAGGTCAACCGCACCACCCGCTATGCCGCCGACCAGAACGGCGGCCACCGCCTGCTGAGCACCCTGTAAAACGCTGTAACGATGAAAACGCCATCTGCGCCGAGACGCAGATGGCGTTTTTGCTACTTCACAGAGATGACCGGCGGCGGGAAGCTGTCCAGCGCCGTCCAGTCGGGCTTATAGATGCGGAGGAAAAGGTGGAATTTTTCGTCCGAGACGGGGAGCCAGTTGGTAGTGTCCTCGGGCGCGTCCTTGGAGAGGGTAACGTCCACCGAGCCGTCGGCGTTCCGATGGAGGCCGGAACGATCGTTCACGCAGTAGCGGCTGATGGGGTTGTCGATGAGGAAGTTGTCCTCGCCGTAGGCCGTCACCGACCAGAAGCCGTTGCCCACTGTGGGCGGGAGGGCGTCGAAGTGGAGCGTGTAGGTCTTTTGGCCCGTAAGGTCGGCCCCGGCGCTGTCGGTGGAGGTGCGCGGGTAGATGGCGATGTCGGTGGTGTTGGCCCCGAGGCCCATCAGGGCGACCATCGTCCGGTAGTCGTAGGCGGTGCCGAAATTGCCGATGGGGTCGCCATAGTAGATCCACTGGCCCATCTGGCGGGAATAGCGTGCTGCCTGTGCCCGGAGGCTGCTCTTGAGCTGAAGGAGCAGCCGCTTCCAGCGCAGCCCGCCGAGAGGGCCGAGGGCGGAGGCGTCGAACTGCTGGCCCGGGCCGACGGAAAGGGCCGCGAGGCTGCGGAGAAGAGGCGCGTCCGCCTCGGCGGGCGGGTCTGTCTCCATCAGCCGGTTGGCGGTGTCGAAAAACTCCTGCGGCGTCATGGCGAGTACCTTCTGCACCGGGACGAAATCGTTCTCCGGAGAATAGCTCCCTTCCGGCGCAGCGGCCAGCCCGGCGGGGTAGGCCGAGAGGGGCATCAGCTGCATCCGGCCCTGAAGCGCCGCCACGTTCGGCAGGTCGTCCGGCCCGGAGAGCATGATGCGGGCGATGGTCCAGACCGTCCGGGTGGGAATGTCGATGCGCCGGACGCCCTCGGGCAGCGTGCCCTCCCAGCTCGAGTAGGCGATGGCGTAGGCCCCGGGTGCTTCCAGCACGGCGGCGGTGTTCGTCCATGCGTCCAGTACCTGCACGTTGAAAAAGCGGTCGGCCTCCGGCACGACGTAGATTTGAGGCTCGGCGCTGACGTCCAGCCACGCCTGCGTGTAGATGGTGTCCACATTGGGGCTGACGACCGTGCGGCTGGAAGCGTCCAGCAGCTTCCGGGCGTGGATGAACTGGTTGACGGGGGCGCGGCTGGCGGAAGCGGTCTTCGTGTTGGTGGAGACGGTCTTGGTGGCGTCCACGAGCACCAGCGGGAAGGCGTAGAGATAAGCTTCTTCCAGCAGGGTCTGGATGGCAGAAGCAGCATCGGCTTTCTGGGCCGGCAGCAGCGTGACGCCGCAGGCGGCGGCAGCGGCAGAGGAGAGCTTGAGGAAATCGCGGCGGGTCATTTTCATGGCGGGAGTCCTCCTGCTTTGTCAGATTCAGCGGGCCAGAACGATGGAAAGGGTGACTTCCTTGGCGTCGGGCGAGAGGTCGAAGCTGCCGCCGTCCTGTGCGGTGAGGCAGATCGTGTAGACCTTCTTCGCGCTGAGACGGGCCGGGGCATCGTCGAAGTGCCAGTCGGACACCTCGTGGTAGCGGCCATCCGTGCCGAGGGCGAAGAGCTTATAGTCGGCGGCATTTCCGGTCAGGCCGTTGATGCGGAAAGAAACAGTAGTCGCGGGGTGGAGGTTGTCGAGGGTGGCGGTGTGGAGCCAGCTTGCGGGGGTGCCGGCGCCGCCTGCGGCCTGGAACTCTGCCGCCGAGAGCACCCGGCGGGAGGTCTTGTCCAGATCGACCTTCCGGTAGGGCATCTCGGGCAGGAAGACGAAGCGGTCCTGCAGGCGGAGCAGCTCTTTGTAGCCGGTGGGGCAGTAGAGCTTGTTGCCGTCACGGCCCGCGTACATGCCGATGGCCATGTTGTTGTAGCCGTAGAGGGAGGCAACGTCCACAGTGAGGACGGTCTTTCCGGTGTCGAAGTCCAGCACGATGTACTGCCACATGCCGCTGTCCACGTCCTGTACGAAGCCGTAGATATAGCCGGTGGCGGTGGAGAGCTTCATCATGGAAGTGTCGCTGAGGTCGTCGCGGCACCAAATGCTCTTCATGGTCCAGCCGTCGGCGGTGCGGATGGTGTCCACCCGTTCGACGCCGGGCATGATCATGCAGTTGCCCTTGAGCAGCCAGTTACGGTCGTAGATGTTCTCGTAGCTCTGGATGGACGAGTCACTGTCGGGCTTTGCGAGGTTGGGGCTGCCTGCGCCGAACCAGTTGCAGACGATGGTGCTGACCCGGCCATTGCCGTGGTCGTAGACGATGGCCGAATTTTCCACCGACACCGGCATGTTGGCGGGCAGCTCGTCGATGACCGGGTGGCTGGCGGCGACTTCGCCGGTGTGGATGTCCACAGCCATCAGGCTGACGGTCTCGAGGTTGTCGGTGAAGAAGACCAGCTCCCGGCTCAGAGAGGGCGAGCAGCCGCCGCCCCATGCCAGACCGCCGCCGGTGGTGGCAGCGCCTTCGCGGCTGTCTTTTGCGCCCACGCTGTCGTAGGGGGTGCGCCAGACGACTTCAACGCCGCCGTTGGCACGCAGCAGGTAGCAGGCAAGGTTCGTCAGGATGACCGCACCCTCCCGGCAGGAGGCAATGCCGTTTTCAGCACCCTCGCCCGGAGCGGGAGCGTAGACATGGACTTCGTGGTCGAGGTCGGCAGTGCCGCCGGCAAGGATGGCGTCGATGGCATTGTGGGAGATGTAGCCCATCGCGCCCTGCTGGCCGCGGCTGGGGTAGATGCGGAAGCCGCCGGTGACGAACCAGAGATTGCCGTCGTAGTCAAAGACGATGGAGAGCAGGTTCTGCTCGAGGCTGCGGCCAAGCACCCGCTCGGCAGCCTCTTTGATGTTGATGTCCAGTACCTTTTCAAAAACCGGCAGAGGCGTACCGTTCTCGTCGGTGGCGCGAAGCATCAGCACATGGTTGTGGCTGGTGGGGCAGACGATGAGGTTGCGCCCGTCCACAAAGGAATAGGAGCTTTGGATGAGATAGCCGCCGCCGTCGTGCTTGGCGGGAGAGAAAAAGCCGATGGTGCGGACTTCTTCTGCGTCGAGGTCACGGATGGCCAGACCGCCCAGGAACGGGCTGACGGGGTTATCGAAGTTGTCGAAGAAGATGGCCGGGGAGGCGTTGGGGTTCGTCTTTTCCATTGCCACGTTGACCTCGGGGCAGATGCCCACGGGGAGGATGGCGTCGGTGGAGTCAGTGTTGTAGCAGTCGTGGTGGATGTTTGACTCGCTGCGGCCCATAAAGGGGTTGGCGTCCATAACTTTTGCCGTCAGAGGCTTCGGCGGCAGGGCGGTGTCTGCGCCGTGGAAAAGGTCGGACAGAAGGCAGTCTGCCCTGGCAGCGGGGGCCAGCTGGCAGGACAGCAGTGTGAGAGCGGAAGCGCTGAGGAAGTTGCGTCGGGTCATTTTCATAGTGGAGTCCTCCTTTTTTGATAACATGACCTCTCAGCCTCCCCTCGATAGGGGAGGTGGCACGCCGCAGGCGTGACGGAGAGGTTATAAGTTCAGCAGAATATTCACCCGGAACAAACCGTTCTCGGTCTCGACGGTCATAGAACCGCCATATCTGGAAACAGCCGTCTGGATGGAGACGAGGCCGATGCCCATTCCGTCGTGTTTCGTGGAGTGGAGGGTGCCCTGCTGGCGCTTGAGCACGCCGTCATAGCGGTTCTCCACCAGCAGGCCCAGCATGGCGGGGCTCAGCATCCGGGCCATTACCTTCACCTGCCGCTGTTCGGGCGGCAGCTTCTGGCTGGCGTGGAAAGCATTTTCCAACAGATTGCCCAGCATCATGCAGAAGTCGGCCTCCGGGATGGCCAGCTGGCGGGGCAGTTCCAGCCGCCAGTCCACCGGCACGCCGAGGCTGTGGGCCTCGTGGTCGTAGTGACCGGCCAGAGCATCCACGGCAGGATTCGCGCAGAGGGTGGGGCGCTCCTCGCTCAGCTCGGATTCGTACTGGTGCAGGTAGTTTTTCAGCTCATCCACCTGCCCGGCCTCGGTGAGTCCGGCGATGACGTGGAGATGCTGGCGGAAGTCGTGGCGGAGATGCCGCGTCTGCTCCATATAGGCCCGCAGCTCGGTGTAGCGGCGGGATTCCACGGCCAGAAGCTGGTTTTCCCGGTCGAGCTGGGCGCTGCGGGTGTATTCCCGGGCCACCTGATACATCTCGTACAGCAGCAAAAAGATGCCCAGCAGCGAGATGGAGACGGCCAGAACAGAAATGATCATCAGACGGTTGATGAGCACGACGGCCGGGTCCAGCGGCATACAGAAGACGAGGAAAGCCGCGTAGATGGTGGGCAGCGGCCAGGCCGACTGCCAGAAGGCTTCGCCCCGGTACTCCTGCAGCAGCCAGCGGCTCCACTGGACGGCGGTGAACCAGAAGATGATGCAGAGCACTGCCGAGAGTCCCAGCTTGATCAGAGAGGTGGAGACGAGACAGGCCGGGGCGTCGTTGCCCACCTCAGCCCGGGCATTGAGCACCGCAGAAAGCAGGGTGCAGACTGCCATCATGACGCAGGAGACGGCGAAGAGAAAGGCAGTCTGGCTCACGGAAACTTCCGGACCCACCCGCCAGCGCAGCAGCCAGAACGCCGCCAGCAGGGTGGGCAGAAGCAGGATGTTGCTGTCGAGTTCGAAGATGGCGCAGAGGGCCGCCGCCGCAAGGCAGATGACCGTGACGAGAGCGGCTGTCAGCACAGCGGTGCGCCGGGGGGCCTTCACATGCTCCCACAGGGGCGCGAGACAGAGGAATGCCCCTGGGTAGAAGACGGCGAGGTCCAGAAAATAGCGTCCAAATAAAGAAAAGTCCAAGGTCGGGCCTCCTCTCGGCGTCATAGCTCCCGCCGCATATGGCGGAACTGATATTGTGTGAACTGGGCGAACAGGGTATTCTTGTCCTTCTGGCGCACGGGTAGGCGGGTGCCGTCCAGCATCTCGAAGCAGTCGCTGTCCAGCCGGAGCACCTTGTCCATGTTCAGGATGACGCCCCGGTTGCAGACGATGAAGTTCTCCTGCGCCCGCAGCAGCTGCTCCACTTGGGAGAAGGTGGAGACGGCCCGACACTCACCGTCGTCGCTGACGATGCGGACGTAGTGGTTCTGGGCCATGGCGTACTGTATCTTCCGCAGGGGGAGATGTACTTGTTGCCGTGCGATGCGGACTTCCAGCTCCGGTTCGGCCCGGAAGAGCACCCGCCGCAGCTCGTCGGCCAGCTGGAAGAGCTTTTCTTCCCGGTAGGGCTTGAGCAGATAGTCGAAGGGGTGGACGGGGAATGCGTCCCATACGTATTCCGGGGACGAGGTCACGAACACCAGCAGCAGGTCGGGGTCGGTCCGGCGCAGGATGCGCGCCGTCTCGATGCCGTTGGTGCCTTCCATGCAGATGTCGAGAAAAACAACCTGATAATTTTTTGAGGGGAACGCCGCCAGAAAGGCGTCACCGCTCTCATAATGGTCACAGACCAATGGTTGCCCGCCGCCGAAAGCCAGCCGCAAAAGGCTCTCCAACCGCTGAGCGTCGGGCAGGCGGTCTTCTACGACCGCAAATCGAAGCTCCATCCTCAAGTTCCTCCCTTATGACCATATTATAACATAACCATCGGGGCTTAGACACAGCGATTCACGCAGGAAACGACCCCATTCACGCAGGTTTGACAGCCCCGATGCAGCAAAACAAATCGTTCTGGCTCCATCAAACCACAAAACGAAACCTTTGTAAAATATAGAAATTTTATAGACATCTATTCTTTATAAGGATGGATAGCCCTCTCAGTCTGCTTCGCAGACAGCTCCTCCCAAAAGGGAGATGGAAATTTGTGATAGGAGAATGAAGTTTTGTGTTGTTGAAAACTTTCGGCGGACATAGAAAAGCGCACCCCTTCTGCTTCTGTGTGGAGAAGGGGTGCGCTTCGTTTATACTTCGAGTTCAGGCAAATGCTCTTATTTTTCCCATCTCTTTTCCACTTCTTTGCCAAAAAGTGAGATGAAGCACACAAACGACAACGAAATGCCCGGCACAGAGTAAGCAAAATATCCTGTGCCGGGCGGAAGGGAAAAAGTTTTCTTAGTGGTTGGCGGCGTGGTAGATGGCGATCATGTCGTCGAGGCTGAGTTTTTTGGCCGAGCCGAGGGCGGAGCCGCAAGCTTCGAGGCAGCGGCGGGCCATCTCGTCGATCTGCGCGTCGGTGGGGTCGATGCCCAGCTCATGGAAGCTGGCGGGCATCCCGATGCTGTGGTAGAAGTCCACCATGGCGTCGATGCCTTTCAGGGCGATCTCCTCGTCGGTGCCGTCGGTGGTCACGCCCATGACGTTCCGGGCAAAGCGGACGAAGCGGGGCAGGCAGTCCTTGTAGACGTACCGCGCCCAGCTGGGCCAGAGGGCGGCGAGGCCTGCGCCGTGGGTCACGTCGAACATACCGCCCATCTCATGCTCGAGTTTGTGGGACATAAAGTCGCCGCTGGCGATACCGCAGCCGGTCAGGCCGTTGTGGGACAGGCTGCCCGCCCACATCACCTCGGCCCGGGCCTCGTAGTTGGCCGGGTCGGTGTGGAGGATGAGCGCGTTCTTCATCACGGTGCGCAGCAGGCCCTCGGCCAGCGCGTCGGTCAACTCCATGTTGCCGCCATTGGTGAAATAGCGCTCCATGGTGTGCATCATGATGTCGGCGCAGCCGGACTCGGTCTGATAGCCGGGCAGGGTCTTGGTGAGCTCGGGGTCCATGAGGGCGAACTTCGGGCGGCTGATGTCGTCGTTGTAGGCCCGCTTCTGGTGGGTGTCCACCCGAGTGATGACGCTGCTGTTGGACGTTTCGCTGCCCGCCGCCGCGATGGTCAGGATGCTGGCCACCGGCAGGCACTTCCTGGCCGTGCGGGTGTGCTCGTACAGCTCCCAGACGTCCTTTTCCGGCTCGGCCAGGCCGTAGGCGATGGCCTTGGCCGTGTCGATGACGCTGCCGCCGCCCACGGCCAGCAGGAAGTCGATGCTGTTCTCTTTGCCGATGCGGATGCCCTCGTAGACCTTGTCGAGGTGGGGGTTCGGCACGACGCCGCCCAGCGTCCAGCTGGAAATGCCGGCCTCGGCCAGCGACTTTTCAGCTCGGTCCAGCACACCGGAGCGGACGGCGCTCTTGCCGCCGTAGACGATGAGGACGCGGGTGCCGCCGTATTCGCGCACCAGCGCGCCTACGCGCTGCTCGGTGCCTTTGCCGAAGATGACCCGGGTGGGGGAGTAGAACTCGAAATTGCTTGCCATAGTGGTTTGCCTCCTTGTAAGTGCTGCTTTCTGAGCAAAAGTATACACGAAATAGATTCGAAAGTCTACACGCCCCGCGCCTGCCGCCGCAAAATATCCGGGACAAAACAAAACCCGCATCCTCCCGGCAGGAAAACGGGAGGATGCAGGCTTCATTGGAAAACATCAGACAAAAAACCTGCCGACTTGAGGCGGTTGCAAGCCCTCAGCCGGCAGGATGCTTACTTCTTCGGAGTCATAGCCTCTTGACCTCGATTTCTTCATTTTTCGGTCTGTACCGGACGTTTCATAGAAGATTCTCCTTTGAAACGGTGAAGAACGATTGGCAGGGGACTGAATTTCTTAGTACATTGGAATGACCCTTTTCTTAACCGTTGGAGTGCGGGATACGAATCACAGAGATGAATTTCATATTACCACATTCTTTCGAGTTAGATTTGCGAAGGGAGTGTCATTACTTAGTACATCGGAGTTTCTCCTTTGGAGTTATTCAAATAAGACGTTCCGTACAAAAGCTTTCTTCATTGGAATCACCTTCGGCGGATCTATTTGAACGCGAGGGATTTTATTTCACAGACTGTTCTGTTATTCGCTTTATTGATGCTCAAGAACGGCTCTTGTTGTTGTGTTTTTATACGGGGGAAACATCCCGTTTGTGGTGAGCCTCTGTTTTGCTTCTCAGCGAACCCCGACAGTCTGTGCGTACTGTGCGGGTTCCATATCGACCATCGGTCTTCGCTCCTTTCTGCTTAAAGTCAGCGGGGTTAGCTCTCACTTGAGCTTCTGCTGTACTTCTCTGGTTTCTGGCTTTATTATACACGCGCGGGCGCGGTTTGTCCATTCGCAGAATGCACAATGAATTAGATATATTTTTTCAAGAAATGACAAAAAAACTGTATTGTTCATACAAACGCACGACTGAAACAGCCTCCCTGCGCAGTCTGGACGGCCCGCAGGGCCTTTTGTGGAAAACCTCTGCGCAAGAACTGCCAAACTTCGCTCCGGGTGATTGACGGGACGGCGGGAATGCGATAAACTGCCCGAAAATTTCGGGTCGTTCGTGGAAGGATTTGCGCAAAACGGGAGAAAACGGCAGAAAACTCTTACGCGGGGCGGGAGTTTGTGCTATCATAGCGGGCAATGAATGGTAGTCGTGCAAAGACAGACGAAGGTTCCGCCCTCGTCTGTCTTTTTTTGTGCGGCGAAAGTTCCGAAAGACTTTACCCCACAACACAAATGAGGAGAAAATCAAAAATGCCTAAGACTCTGCTTGAAAAAATCGTCTTTACTGTCGTTATGGCCGCTATCATGGTCTATGGAATGATCGTCTACAATGTCGCCCTCGCCACCGGCGGCGTGACCAACGCCACCTTCGGCATGGCCCTGCATGAGATGCCCATTATGGTGCCGGTGGCTTTCGTGCTGGAGTTCTTCGTGGTGGAAAAGCTGGCGACTGCGCTGGCCTTCACCTTCATGCGCCCCACCGACCGGCCGCAGTTCATCACCTATGCCATCTCTCTGATGATCGTCTGCATCATGTGCCCTGTCATGAGCCTTGTGGCAACGGTGCTGTTCAAGGAGCCCAGCTTCGGTACGTGGGTGCATACGTTCGGCTGCAATTTCCCGATGGCTCTGTGCTGGCAGATGTTCTACTGCGGCCCGCTGTCCCGCTTCATCTTCCGGGCTATCTTCCGCCGCGGTGGACAGAACGCCCAGTGAGCCTATATCCTATATTATAAACAAGTAATATTACTTAATAAAAATAAGCTTCTGATTATAGCAGTTTGCGTTTTTAATGCACGAGCAACAGCCGCAAACTGCATATCGCAAAGATGCCGTTTTGACCGGCACTATTTTTGAAGATTGCGATAAGAAAATTTCATGTATCACACACTTGACAGCCATATGAATTTTATATATCAGATATACATGGAGTGCATAATTCTGCCGAAAGGGTTTCGTTTTACCTCAAAAATGAAACGAACCACTAAGGAATGACTAAGGATTTGGTCAAAATGGACAGTTTAACTGTGCATTATTAAGCAAGATGCACAACATTCCCGGCCGAGGCGTGAAATAAGATATAACAAAAAGTAGAATATCGGCCAAAGGTCTTATCAAACTGCACCAATCGTGCTATGATACCAGACGCAAAAGGGCTGCGCTGAGCGCGGAAAGAGGGTGTGTTTCCATAAAAACAAACGCACCTTTTTTGATTTTTAGCACAGCTGCTTTAATAAAAGAAACGAAAGGAGATAGAGTGAAAACGAACGATACCTTTACGCTTCAGGATAAGACTCTGCTCAGAAAGGAGGCAAAGCGATGAACGCATTGACTGCGGCCCTGAAAGAAGAGCTGAATATGGAGATGATCTCCCTCGGCGGCCTGCAGGTGCCGGAATCCGTGGTGGTCAGCTGGGGCATCATGCTGTTTCTGGTCATCGTCTCCATCCTGCTCACCCGGAACCTCAAGGTGGACCACATCTCCAGGCGGCAGGCCATCCTTGAGCTGGTCGTCACCACGATCGACAACTTCTTCACGGGCCTGCTGGGCGAGCAGGGCAGACGGTATGTGCCTTACCTCATGACGGTGGCTCTCTACATCGCCTGTGCGAACCTCATCGGTGTATTCGGCATCAAGCCCCCCACGAAGGATCTGAATGTCACCGCTGCGCTGGCGCTCATGAGTATCTGCCTCATCGAGTATTCCGGCATCCATGCCCGGGGCGGCAAGGGCTTCCTCAAGAGCCTCGCCGCCCCCACCCCCATCATGACCCCCATGAACATCCTCGAGATCGCCATCCGCCCCACCAGCCTGTGTATGCGACTGTTCGGCAACGTGCTGGGCGCTTTCGTCATCATGGAGCTCATCAAGCTGGTGGTCCCGGTGTTCGTGCCGGCCATCTTCAGCCTGTACTTTGATTTGTTCGATGGTCTCATCCAGACCTATGTCTTTGTCTTCCTCACCTCGCTGTTCATGAAAGAGAGTATTGGTGGAGAAGAGTAAACCTCTCCGTCACGCCTGCGGCGCGACACCTCCCCTATCAGGGGAGGCAAAGAGGAATTGATTAAAATTAAAAGGAGAAATAATTATGAACGGACTCGTAGCTCTGGGCGCTGGCATCGCAGCGCTGACTGGTATCGGCGGCGGCATCGGCATCGGCATTGCCACCGGCAAGGCAACGGAGGCCATCAGCCGCCAGCCGGAAGCTTCCGGTAAGATCCAGACCAACCTGCTGCTGGGTGCAGCTCTGGCCGAAGGTACTGCAATTTTCGGCTTCGTCGTTGCTCTGCTCATCATCCTGTTCCTGGGTTGATAACGGAGGCATGACGAATGCTGACTCTGAATCTGAACCTTCTGTATACAGTCGTCAACATTCTGGTTCTGTTTTTGCTGCTGCGCAAGTTCCTGTACAAGCCTGTCATGAACATCATCGCACAGCGCCAGAAGCAGGTGGATGACGCACTGAACGCCGCCGAGACCTCCAAGCAGGAGGCCGCTGCGGCCCTGAACGACGCGCAGGCAAAGCTGCGCAATGTGGACGTCGAGGCTGCTGCCCGCCGCACTGCCTACGAGCAGCAGGCCGAAAAGGACAAGCAGCAGCTGCTGGCTGACGCCCAGAAGCAGGCCGACGCCATCCTGGCCGAGGGCAAAGCTGCCGCCGAGGCCGAGCGCCAGCACAAGCTGCGCCAGGCTGACGCCCAGACCACTGCACTGGCCCGCGCTATGTGCGAGAAGCTGCTGGCCCGCAACCTGAACGAGCAGGACGACGCCCGCCTGCTGGACGACCTGTTGGAGAAAGCGGGGGCTGAAAATGGCAAGTGAATTCAGCACCGAGTTCTTCTCGGCCAACCGCATCGTCAAAGCTGACCTCCGTGCCGCCCGCACCCCCCGTGAGGAGGACCTGGAGCGCATCAAGAAAGAGGTCGCGAAGCTGTACGACGCCACCGAGGTCATCCTGAACGTCACGGTGGACGACAGCCTCCTCTCCGGCTATGTGCTGCAGATCGGCGACCGTGTCTTCGATAACTCCGGCCGCCACGCCATCGACCAGATGATGGCCGACAAGCCCTCTCTGGCCACCCTCAAGACCCGCATCGAGGACTACAAGCCCGCCGCCACCAGCGAAGAGGGCGGCGTGGTCATCTCCTCCGCCGACGGCATCGTGGAAGTGGAAGGCATGGACCGCGCCGTCTACGGCGAGATCGTCACCTTCGAGAATGGCGCCAAGGGCATGGTGGAGAGCGTCGAGCCGGGCCGTCTGGGCATCATGCTCTTCGACGGCGCTGAGACCGTCGGCGTCGGCACCATGGTCACCCGCAGCGGCAAGCGTGCCGGCATCCCGGTGGGCGACGGCTTCCTTGGCCGCGTCATCGACCCGCTGGGCGAGCCCATCGACGGCAAAGGCCCCATCGAGGCTGTGGGCTACAACCCCATCGAGAAGCAGGCCCCCGGCATCCTCGAGCGCCAGAGCGTGGATACGCCGCTCCACACCGGCATCCTCGCCATCGACTCCATGTTCCCCATTGGCCGCGGCCAGCGTGAGCTGATCATCGGCGACCGCCAGACCGGCAAGACCTCTATCGCCACCGATGCCATCCTGAACCAGAAGGACACCGGCGTGCTCTGCATCTACGTCGCCATCGGCCAGAAGGCTTCTTCCATCGCCCGCGTGGCCGAAGATCTGAAGAAGCACGGCGCGATGAGCTACACCACCATCGTGGCGGCTACCGCTTCCGACAGCGCCCCGCTGCAGTACATCGCACCCTACGCCGGTACGGCACTGGCCGAGTATTTCATGGCTCAGGGCAAGAGCGTCCTCATCGTCTACGATGACCTCTCCAAGCACGCGGTGGCCTACCGTGCCATCTCTCTGCTGCTCCGCCGCTCTCCGGGCCGTGAGGCTTACCCCGGCGATGTCTTCTATCTGCACTCCCGTCTGCTGGAGCGCTCCTGCCGCATGAGCGATGCACTGGGCGGCGGCTCCATCACCGCACTGCCCATCGTTGAGACTCAGGCCGGCGACGTGTCTGCTTACATCCCCACCAACGTCATCTCCATCACCGACGGTCAGATCTTCCTCGAGAGCGCTCTGTTCAACGCCGGCAACCGCCCGGCTGTCAACGTGGGCCTGTCCGTCTCCCGTGTCGGCGGCGCAGCCCAGACCAAGGCCATGAAGAAGGCCAACGCCAACCTGCGTATCGAGCTGGCCCAGTACAAGGATATGGAGTCCTTCGCGCAGTTCAGCTCTGATCTGGACGCCGAGACCCGCCATCAGCTCGAGCACGGCAAGGCTCTGACCGAGATGCTCAAGCAGCCGCTCTATCAGCCCAAGACCGACGCCGAGCAGGTGGTCATCCTTGTGCTGGCTTCCCACGGGATGCTGGACGAAGTGCCTCTCGCTGAGCAGCGGGCGCGCACCGCTGCCTTTGTTCGCCAGTTCCATGCAGATGTGTCCGGCACGATGGATGCCATCACGGCCACCGGCAAGCTCACTCCCGAGCAGACCGACACCATCCTGAACGCATGGAAGGCCTACGAGGGAGGCGAGAGTCATGGCGTCCAGTAAGCTGCTGAAAGAGCGCATCGAGAGCATTCAGGATACCCGCAAGATCACGAACGCGATGTATCTGATCTCTTCCTCCAAGCTGCGCAAGGCACGCAAGAACTACCAGAACGTCCTGCCCTACTTCACCCGCATGAGAGACACCATCTCCCGTGTCGTCCCCCATCTGCCTGACGAGCCGGTGCATCCCTTCTTCCACGAGCGGCAGAGAGAGGACGGTGATCCCCGCCGCGCCTATCTGGTGCTGACGGCAGACAAGGGCATGGCAGGCTCTTTCAACCAGAACGTGCTGAAACTCCTGCTGGAAAAGGCTGACAGGAACGACCGTTTCTATGTCATCGGTCAGGTGGGCTACCGCGCCCTCCGCAAAGACCCCCGTCTGGTGCAGGAGTTCCAGTACGGCGCGACTGCCCCGTCGCTGCAGCGCGCCCGTGACATCACGGTGGACGCCATCGACGACTTCAAGTCGGGCAAACTGGATGAGATCTATCTTATCTACACCAAGATCCAGAACGCGCTCACCAGTGAGCCGGTCATGGTGCGTCTGCTGCCGCTGGACCGCGAGCATCTGCAGCCCACCCCCAAGGGCCTGGGCGACCCCCGCGGCGAAGTCGAGCTGGTGCCGGACGCATGGACCGTGTTCGAGCAGACCGCTCCTATCTATATGCACGGCATGATCTTCGGTGCCATGACCGAGAGCTTCTGCGCTGAGCAGAGCGCCCGCATGACCGCCATGGATTCGGCCACCAAGAGCGCCAACGATATGATACGCGACTTGCAGCTGGAATATAACCGCACCCGCCAGGGCTCCATCACTCAGGAGATCACCGAGATCATCGGCGGCGCGTCTGCGGTGAAATCACAAGAATAACTTTTCCGCATAGTCTCCCCTCGCCAGGGGAGGTGGCACGACGCCAGTCGTGACGGAGAGGTTGACACATCTAATAAACGAGGCAAATCTATGATACAGGGAAAAATTATTCGCGTGGCCGGCCCTGTGGTGGACGTGCAGTTCACCGCAGGCCGACTGCCTGCCCTGCAGGAAGCGCTGACCGTGACCGCAGAAGGCACCGAGCGCACGATGGAGGTGGCGCAGCACGTCAACGAATCGACGGTGCGCTGCATCATGCTCTCGGCCAGCGAAGGTCTGGGCAAGGGTATGGAAGTCACCGCCACCGGCCACGGCCTGACTGCCCCGGTGGGCGAGGCCACGCTGGGCCGTATGTTCGACCCGCTGGGCCGACCCATCGACGGCAAGGGCTCTGTGGACGATGTGCCGCACTGGCCCATCCACCGCAAAGCCCCCAGCTTTGCAGAGCAGAAGCCCGCTACTGAGATTTTGGAAACGGGCATCAAGGTCATCGACCTGCTGGCCCCCTACGCCAAGGGCGGCAAGATCGGTCTGTTCGGCGGCGCAGGCGTCGGCAAGACCGTCCTGATCCAGGAACTTATCCACAACGTGGCCACCGAGCACGGCGGCTACTCCATCTTCACCGGTGTCGGTGAGCGTTCCCGTGAGGGCTGCGACCTCTGGGGTGAGATGAACGCCTCCGGCGTCCTGAACAAGACCGCGCTGGTCTTCGGCCAGATGAACGAGCCCCCAGGAGCCCGTATGCGGGTGGCGGAGACCGGCCTGACCATGGCCGAATATTTCCGCGAGGAGACCCACAAGGACGTGCTGCTTTTCATCGACAACATCTTCCGTTTCGTGCAGGCCGGCTCTGAGGTCTCTGCTCTGA
>OOCH01000805.1_pt1 | contig 28688 bp, 27 predicted proteins | sample 1671641 | NCBI WGS metagenome assembly OOCH01 (sample SAMN06348177, study PRJEB24527) | human gut metagenome | biome: human gut; feature: ankylosing spondylitis patient; material: feces | host: Homo sapiens | place: China | collected 2015-10
CGAATACCGTTACCGGATGACGCGGATTGAGCAGGTAGCGGTCGGTAAAATGTATTGGTTAAAATTATAGTGTTATATAACGATAGCCTCCTTTTGATTATACGGCTAGCATCATGTTACTTGTAGTTAATTCCTATAATCTTCATTTTAATTTTAATCAGTTTACTACCACATTTTTTCAGATGAATTTTCAAGGCGATAGTCATAAAGAAAATTCTCCTTAAGAAAGGAACAAATACGATTATAAAGCAGTATTGGAATTTATCTTTAATGGAATAGATAACTTAAAAAATAATACAAGTGTCATATTTCTTACACTGATTATTTCGATAAAATGTTTTTTTTGCAAAAAAATGTATATATATGATATTATCTAAAAGGCAGAAAATAATAACAGCCATCATGGCTGGAACTATAGTAGGAGGTGGATTATTTTTCCTTTATATGTTGAGGGCGCATACTTATCTTACTGATGAACCTTCAGCTTGTGTGAATTGTCATATTATGTCCCCTTATTACGCTACATGGATGCACAGTTCTCATTCAATAAATGCTACTTGTAATGATTGTCACGTTCCTCATGAGAACTTTGTAAAGAAATGGACTTTTAAGGGAATGGATGGAATGAAGCATGTTGCAGCTTTTCTGACAAGTTCTGAACCACAGGTCATACAGGCACATCCTGCAAGCTCACAAGTAATAATGAATAACTGTATACGATGCCACCAGCAACTTAATACTGAATTTGTGGAAACAGGACGTATAGACTATATGATGTCTGAAGTTGGAAAAGGGAAAGCATGTTGGGATTGCCATAGGGAGGTACCTCATGGAGGTAAAAACAGTCTCTCTTCCACTCCCAATGCGATAGTTCCACTACCTGAATCACCCGTACCGGAATGGCTTAAGAAAATGAAGAAATAATAAAATAAAACTATAGTATATGAACAATAATTTTAAATCTTGGCATGGATGGTTGTTGTTTGGTGTTTCAATGACCGTTGTTTTTTGTTTGGGACTTGCTGTATCTGCTTTGTCAGAACGCAGGGCAGAAGTGGTAAGCATATTTAATAACAGAAAGAATCCTATGAAGGGTATTGTACCTCAGAATGAGAAGTTCCAGAGTGATTTCCCAAGAGAATATCAGACTTGGACAGAAACAGCCAATACTGATTTTCAGAGTGAATTTAATGGAAACGTAATAGTTGACGTCCTAGAACAACGTCCTGAAATGGTCATTCTTTGGGCTGGTTATGCTTTTTCAAAGGACTATTCAACACCGCGTGGACATATGCATGCAATAGAGGATATACGAGCAACATTACGTACAGGGGCTCCGGAAAGTGAAAGTGACGGCCCTCAGCCATCTACCTGCTGGACATGCAAGAGTCCTGACGTCCCACGTATGATGCAGGAAATAGGTGTTGATTCATTCTATAACAACAAATGGGCTGCTTTTGGCTCGGAGATTGTAAATCCTATAGGATGTTCAGACTGTCACGATTCTGAAACTATGGATCTTCATATAAGCCGTCCGGCTTTGATTGAGGCATTTGCACGTCAGGGAAAAGATATAACAAAGGCAACACAGCAGGAAATGCGTTCTTTGGTATGTGCACAGTGCCATGTAGAATATTACTTCAAAGGAGATGGAAAATATCTGACATTTCCTTGGGACAAGGGTATGACAGTGGAAACAATAGAACAATATTATGATGATAACAATTTCTCTGACTATACACATGCCTTGAGCCGTGCTCCTATTATCAAGGCACAACATCCTGATTATGAAATATCCCAGATGGGAATTCATGGACAGCGAGGAGTATCATGTGCAGACTGCCACATGCCGTATAAGAGTGAAGGCGGTATGAAGTTCAGTGACCATCATATCCAGAGTCCTCTCGCCATGATAGACCGTACATGTCAGGTTTGCCACCGTGAAAGTGAGGAAACTTTGCGTAATAATGTTTATGAACGTCAGCGTAAGGCTAATGAAATAAGAAACCGTTTGGAAGAAGAACTGGCTTCTGCACATATAGAAGCCAAATTTGCATGGGACAAAGGAGCTACGGATAATGAAATGAAACCTGTTCTAAAGCTTCTGCGCGAGGCACAGTGGAGATGGGATTTTGGAGTAGCATCACACGGAGCAGCATTCCATGCACCTCAGGAAATACAGAGAATCCTGTCGCATGGACTTGACAGAGCCTTACAGGCGAGATTGTCTATTTCCAGGATATTGGCAAAACATGGATATACAGACAATGTACCTATGCCTGATATTTCAACCAAGGAAAAGGCTCAGAAATTTATTGGACTGGATATTCCTGCAGAGAAAGCTGCAAAGGAGCGTTTTATGAATAAGACTGTACCAGGTTGGTTGAAAGAGGCAAAGTCTAACGGACGTATTATCTGATATTTATGTGGAAGAATACTTGGGGAGTAAAAGAAGGAATAATGACCTGTGGCGGATTGATAGCCATAGGTCTTATTTTGCATCTATTTACGGGGGCTGTTGACTGGAGCAGTTTTGCTTGGCCACTTAATATATGTATTTTAACAGTGTATGTTGTGGTTTTGATAATGCTTTATATTTTAAGGAAAAAGCTATATTTTGTTCGCTGGACAATGTCATATAATGCAGCTGTACCATCATTGATAGCAGTTGTATTTCTGACATTCCTTATGGGGATGATAAAACAGATGCCGTCTTCTGTTTCTTCGGACGGATTTTCCATATTTAACAGTATGCTTTCTTTTTGGCCTTTCATTCTGGTTTATATTTGGATGACTTCAATAGTGGGGCTAGTTTCTATAAAATATTTGTTCTCATTTCGTGTTGCCAGAATACCATTTCTGCTAAATCATTTAGGGTTGTTTATAGCTTTGGTTTCAGCTACTTTGGGAAGTGCTGATATGAAGAGGCTGACTATGAATACCCGTATCGGTCAGACTGAATGGCGTGCAACAGACATTAACGGGAATTTGCATGAATTGCCGTTAGCCATAGAATTAAAGAACTTCAGTATAGACGAATACCCACCGAAACTGATGCTGATAGATAATTCTACAGGAAAGGCTTTACCATATGATAAACCTGAACACCTTTTGCTGGAAGATGGGGTAAATTCAGGTAAGCTGTCAGAGTGGAAGTTTGAAATATTGGACAGAATAGAAATGGCTGCATCAGTATCAGGAGAAGATACTGTAAGGTATGTTGAATGGCCAAGTACCGGAGCCACTTATGCTGTAAACGTGAAGGCTGTTTCCTGTGATGGGAAACGAACTGCAAGTGGTTGGGTAAGCTGTGGAAGTTTTCTGTTCCCATATCAGGCTCTTCGCCTTGATAGTATTTGCAGTCTGGTAATGCCGGATAGAGAACCCAGACGTTTCTCTTCAGATGTAGTTATATATACAGAAAGCGGAAAAAAACAGGAAAAAACAATAGAAGTAAACAAACCTGCAGATATAGAAAACTGGAAGATTTATCAGTTGAGTTATGATGAAAGCAAAGGACGTTGGAGTGATATAAGTGTTTTTGAACTGGTTTTAGATCCTTGGCTTCCGGCTGTTTATGTAGGAATTATAATGATGATGTTTGGTGCTGTGTGTATGTTTGTCACTGCCCAAAAGAAAAATAATTAGAAAATAGGGAAATATGATGAGTTGGGACTGGTTTATATATTTTGCCATAGCGTCTGTATTGTTCTGGATTATAGGTTCATGGAATGCTTTTAAAGAATTCAAAATACGAGCATGTACATTTACTTTTATAGGACTTCTTGTCTTTGGAACATTTATAGGCTTGTTGTGGTATTCATTGGAGAGACCTCCTTTGCGCACAATGGGAGAGACCCGTCTGTGGTATTCTTTTTTCCTGCCATTTGCTGGGTTGATTACCTATATGAGATGGAGGTATAAATGGATACTTGGATTCAGTACTATACTGTCTGTAGTATTCATTTGTGTAAACATTCTTAAACCTGAAATTCACAATAAGGCTTTGATGCCTGCGTTGCAAAGCCCATGGTTTGCTCCTCATGTCATTATATACATGTTTGCTTATGCTATGCTTGGGGCTTCGGCCATAATGGGAATTTATCTTTTATGGATAAAGAAAAATCAAGGCGATGTCAAAGAAATGGCCTTGTGTGATAACCTGGTATATGTCGGATTGTCATTCATGACTCTAGGTATGTTGACCGGAGCATTATGGGCAAAGGAAGCATGGGGACATTACTGGTCATGGGATCCAAAAGAAACATGGGCTGCAGTTACATGGTTTTCATATCTCACATATATACATATGAGGATAGGAATGCATAATAAACGGAAAGCATCCTTGTATGTTTTACTGTTATCGTTTGTGTTTCTGCAGATGTGCTGGTGGGGAATAAATTATTTGCCGTCTGCACAAGGTAGCAGTATACATACTTATAATATGAACTGATTAAACCTTATGATTTATGAGAAGAAGAAACTTATCTATGTTGATAGCATTCTTATTTATAGGAAATGTATCAATCTCTTATGCCCAGGAAGAAAATAACGAAAAAGACAAATTTTTTGTTTCGGCCCAGATTCGTACAAGAGGTGAATACCGTAATGGAGCATTGTATCCGCGTAATGAAGGTGATTTGCCGTCCGGTTTTATAAATGAACGTGCCAGACTTTCATTGGGATATGAACGTCAACGCCTTTCTCTGAAATTCTCTGCTCAGCATGTAGGTGTATGGGGACAGGATGCCTTGGTGGATAAGAACGGCCGTTTCATATTGAATGAAGCATGGGCTGCATTTGAATTTAATGATTATTGGTTTATGCAGTTGGGAAGACAGGCTCTTTCGTATGACGATGAGCGTATTCTCGGAGGGTTGGACTGGAATGTAGCCGGACGTTATCACGATGCTCTGAAAATTGGATATAGAAAAAATGGACATCAGCTTCATGGTATATTTGCATTTAATCAGAATGACGAGAATGTTATAGGAGGAACATTCTATGATAGCAGCAAGACAAAGCTGTATAAGAATATGCAGACTTTATGGTATCATTATGATTTTGCTTCAACCCCTTTACAGTTTTCAATTATGGCAATGAATCTTGGTCAGGAGGGAGGCGATGCTGAGTCAAGAAAATCTGACACTCAATATATGCAGACATTCGGAACATACATTAAATATGCTCCCGGCCAATGGGATTTATCCGGTGCATTTTATTATCAGTTCGGCAAGAATGTATCATCACGTTCAGTATCAGCTTTTATGGGTAGTGCACGTGCTTCATATAATATAAATAAAAGCTGGTCTGTAAATGTTGGAACTGATTACTTGAGTGGAAATGATAAGTCTGACGGAACATATAAGGCTTTCAACCCATTGTATGGAACACACCATAAGTTTTATGGGGCAATGGATTATTTCTATGCTTCTGATTTTATTGGAGGTTATAACCCAGGGCTTTCCGATACTCAGATTGGAGTTGGTTATAAGGTGTCTTCTTCAGTATCGATGGGAATGAATTATCATTATTTTGCTACAGCTGTGAAACTTGAAAATCTGGAACGTTCATTAGGATCTGAAATTGATTATCAGCTGGACTGGAAGATAATGAAGGATGTAAGTTTGTCTTTAGGCTATTCTGTAATGTTCGGGACTTCAACAATGGATGTTGTAAAAGGAGGTAACCATAACAGCTGGCAAGACTGGGGATGGATATCACTGAATATAAACCCACAAATCTTTTGTAAGTGACGATTCCTGTATGAGTTTTGGTGGTAATTATTCTGAATTCAAGTTTCGATAATAAAATGTATATTAAACAGAACGCTCAATTGAGTAAATTACATATAATTTACTGTAAGTAGAAAATAGAAGACCTGGCAAATAGTCATGAAATAAAAGTAAATGAGCTATTTGTCAGGTCTTCTATTATAATTGAAATTAATCTTGATATTATATGGGCCTTTTAATTTTAGCCAAGTTTAATTCTATGTTACCATTAGGTATTCTTTTTATTAATCCTTCCTTTTCCATTTTATTGAATTCAGTTGATAATGCAGGTCTTGTAACATTCAAATATTCAGCCAGCTGCGTTAAAGTATGAGGCATCTTAATGATATTAGAGTCTTTAGCCTGCTTTTTAAACAGATATACTAGGATACGTTCTCTAATTGTTTTTCTGGATAAAACATCCAAACGTACAGTTGTACATATATTACATTTTCCGGATACACAAAGAAAACTTCTTAAAATATCAGGACATTCACTGATGAGACGGAATGTGGAATCCTTTGTAGCTGTCAGAAGTATAGACTCTTCAATCGTTTTAAATGTTGCGGGGAATCTGTTGTCTTCTTTAAACAAATGAGGAGTTGCAAATGCACGTGGGGCCACAATATTTTCGATTAGAACCTCATTGCCATTTGCATCAATAATATTGACTTCTAATTCTCCTTTTAATAAGATATATAGCCTTGAACAGGCTTCTCCTTGTTCTGCAATTATTTCATTATTTTGAATCTTGAATAAATTAAAATCAAGTTCCTGAATGAGTCTCTTTTTTATATGAGTATTTAAATCACGGAATAGTGGTATTGAGAATAATATATCTTTATAATAGTCATTAAATTCAATTGTCTCCATAATCTTATTCTTTTTGAAAATGTACAAAGTTAGTATTTTCTGCCGACATTATGAAACTTTATCCGGACTAATATCCAATCTGATTATCAGATTACTGAGGATTATGTGAACATAGTGTTTTATTCATAGATGAAGTTTCATGTATGTATATTATATGCTTTTCAAAAGTTTAGATTTAAAATATTCGCTGAATAAAACATACGGTTAAGAATGAAAATGTATTGGATTGATTATTTCATCAGGTATTTTCTCTAATAAATATCAATGGTGTCATTTTTATTACATCGTATTTTTTTCATCTAAGGTAATTTTGTCGTATAGTTATAGAATATTTTATACCTAGGTAATAGAACAGAGGTTGTTCTTACCTGTAATATTAGGCAAATATTTAAGCATATTTAGAACTTTATGAGAAAAGTAAGTAGGGAAATGGACAGCAACTGGGCATTGGAAATAATGCGCAAAGCTCCATATATAACGGTTAGTTTTACAAGACCGGACGGTACTGCATATGGAGTACCATTATCTTTGGCCAGTAATGGTGATGATATTTGGTATTTTCATTGTGCTCCAGAAGGTGATAAACTTGATGCTATAGCAGTAAATCCAGAAGTATGTCTTTCTGCTGTTACAAAATGCCAACCTACGGTTGGTCCTAAAGATGGAACTTTCACTCTTCAGTACCGTTCGGCTATTGCATTTGGAAAAGCTGAGGTTGTTACTGATAATGAAGAAAAGATTTTGGCATTGAGATTAATTAGCCAACGCTTTCTGCCAAAACACATGGACGCTTTTGAGGAAGCAGTTAAAAGAAGCCTTCATCGTACAGCTGTAGTCAAAGTAGCCTTGTCGGCTCCTCCAACAGGCAAGCGTAAACAATACGATAAGAATGGCGATGAAATGAAGTATGGAAGAATGGAGTAGTAAAATATTAGATTATGAATTTGTTTGATGTTTATTCTATATTCCCTATAAATATTGTTAGGGGTTCTGGTTGTTATGTTTACGATGACAACGGTAATTCATATTTGGATTTTTATGGTGGACATGCTGTAATATCAATAGGGCATTCTCATCCGTACCTTGTAAAATGTATGTATGAGCAGATGCAGAATCTGATGTTTTACTCTAACTCAGTAGTTAATAAACTTCAGGAGAAGCTTGCATATGAATTGGGGGAAATCTCCGGGTATTCTGATTATAGTGCATTTTTTGTAAATTCTGGAGCTGAGGCAAATGAGAATGCCCTTAAACTAGCCTCGTTCCATACCGGAAAGAAAAAGGTGATAGCATTCAGAAACTCTTTTCATGGTCGTACATCAGCAGCAGTAGAGGTAACAGACAATCCTTTGATCACAGCTCCTCTTAATTGCAATGATAATGTATATTTTTCAGGAATGGATATAGCTGAGGTGGAAAGTGTATTGCGTAGTGGAGATGTTTGTGCTGTAATAATAGAAGGTATTTCTGGGGTTGGTGGAATAAGAGTTCCAGAGGATGATTTTCTTAAAGAATTGCGTAAGGTGACTATACAATATGGCGCAATTCTAATTATGGATGAAATACAGTCTGGCTACGGGCGTACAGGAAAGTTCTTTGCTCATCAATGGAGTGGCATTAAACCGGATATCATTACTGTAGCCAAAGGTATAGCCAACGGCTTTCCATTTTCAGGTGTTCTGATAAGTGACGTTTTCAAACCTCGTAAGGGAATGCTTGGAACTACATTTGGCGGTAATCATCTTGGGTGTGCTGCTGCATTGTCGGTGATACAGGTCATGAAAACTGAAAACCTGATAGAAAATGCAAATAATGTGGGAGATTATTTCATACACAAACTGCGTTCTATTGAATCGCCATTAATCACTGATGTTAGAGGACGTGGGCTAATGATAGGAGTTGAGTTTGCCATATCTGTGTCAAAGATCCGAGAGATGCTTCTGTTCAATCACCATATCTTTACCGGATATTCTGGTAGGAATATTCTGAGAATATTGCCTCCATTATGTATTACAAAGTCGGAAGTTGATTATTTCATTGATAAGTTAGTATGTTGTTTGGATAAATTAGGATGTAAGAATGATTAAGGAAGGAAAGGTCCCTTACAGGGTTTTTGTTATAGCAGGTAGTGAACCTCTTGGCTCTGCAGGGATACAGGCAGATGTCAAGGCAATATCTGCATGTGGAGGATACGCTGCAGGGGCTATCACATGTGTTGTTGATGAAGATACAGAGCATGTAAAGGATGTTTGTTTAATACCTGTTGATATGGTAGTGTCTCAAATACAGTCTTTTATGGAGGATGTCGGGGCTGACTGTATTAAGACTGGAATGCTGTATTCGAAAGATTTGGTATTGAAAGTCTCTGAGACGATAAAAAACTATGCTGGTATACCGTTGGTGGTAGATCCTGTTATGGTTAGTTCCTCGGGTGATCAACTTCTTGAAGATGAAGCTATTTTTTGTTATAAAAAGAAACTGATGCCACTAGCCACTATCATTACACCTAATATGCGAGAGGCAGAGATTCTACTCGGGCGAAAATTGAATATACATGGGATTCTAGACGACTTGAAGGAACTTTCTATTTGGGGTAATTCTGTGATAATAAAATCTGTGCCATATAAAGATAAACTTGCAGATTATTTTTATTGTCCACAAAATGGTGATTTTAGGGAATATATTAAACCTATAATTAAAACAAAGAATGTGAATGGAACGGGTGATATGTTCGCATCATCTATTGCTACTTATTTAGCAAGAGGATGGAATATTATTGATGCAATAGATAAATCTGAAGATTTTATTCATAAGGCCATAAGTTATGGAGCAAAATTTTCTTTCGGGACAGGTTTTGGGCCGGTTTTTCCATTCTACAAGAATTATACTAAATTACAGAAAGAAAATCTCAGATATAGAATGAATATCTCTCAAGACAGAAATAATAGGTGATATATTGTTTGATGTTATTAATTATCTAGAGTGTGAAATCTTGATATATAAAATGATTATTGCATAATATTTTAAAATAGATATTGATTTTATGGAACTTAGATGTAAGAAAGTAAAGGATATTGTCTTAGAAAACTCTGCAAGTGCGTCTGTTTTCTTCAGATATGGGATAGACTATTGCAATGGAAATATGAGTTTGGAAGATTTATCTGGAGAAAATAGTGCTAATATAGATGAAGTCCTCCACGATTTGGAAAATATATCACATCAGGGGACACCATTTTATTTATGGCCTTTAGATTTGCTTTTAGATTATATTATAAAGTATCATCACAGGAATACAAAGGAAAAAGGGGCTTATCTTCTTTCTATGATTGAGAATGTGAAGGACAATTATGGAATGGAATATCCTGAATTAAATGAATTGTTTAATCAGGTTAAGTTGTCAATGCACGACTTGGAATCGCATTTTCAGAAAGAAGAGAGTGTGTTATTCCCATATTTGTATGAATTGTTCGATGCTTCACATAATGAAGAATATATAGAGACTATGCATTGTGGAACAATTTCAAATCCTATCAGAGTAATGACAATGGAGCATGAAAATGAAAGGATGCGCTATATGCATTTGAGAAAGATTACAAACGGTTTTAGAGTACCGGATGAAAATCTTTGTATAAATTATGAACAGATGATGGTTGAACTGGAAACGTTTGTAGAGGATTTATTTGAGCATATATTCATTGAAAATAATATTCTATTTCCTCAATTTGAGAAATTGGAGAGAGAATGGGTAAGATGATTAATTATGACGTAAATCCTATTTTTACAGAATGAAATTATGAATACAACACATTTGCAGCTAATTTCCTCTATGATAGAATACTATCGGGGCGATGCTAAACGAATACAACATTTTATCAAAGTATATAATTTTGCTTCATTGCTTGGAAGACAAGAACAATTGGACGAAGAAACTCTTTTTATTCTTGAAACAGCAGCAATTGTTCATGATATTGGTATACGTATATGTGAACAGAAGTATGGAATTTGTGATGGAAAACATCAGGAACTTGAAGGTCCGGCAGAAGCGGAGAAACTCTTGATAAAAACAGGTAATTATACATGTGAACAGATAGAACGGGTTTGTTGGTTAGTCGGTCATCATCACACATATACAAATATCAGTGGAATAGATTATCAGTTGCTTGTTGAAGCAGACTTTCTTGTTAATATATTCGAGGATGGATTCTCTGCTGAAATGATTGAGAATGTAAGAAATAAGATATTTAGAACACAATCAGGAATACAATGTTTAGAAGATATGTATTTGAAAGCTAACAGATTTTATGATATAGCTTGAGAATACTGTTTTTATATTGTAGTAAGATCTAAATGAAGGAATCCCCTGTCTGGGGGATTAAAAAAAGTGACAGGGGATAAATGAACCGATTATACTGTTTCAGAGCATCCATATCCAGCTTCATGTTTTTGTAAGGATTTGAATCGTCTGTATAGAAATAGATGTCTGTTGTCTGGTTACCATTTTTTATAATTTTCCCGTTCAATGGTATCGCGTCCACATCCTCGAACTTTTCAAGGGGAAGGCCTTCAATAGAACCGGTTTCCTGTTTGCCGAGACTATTTGTATAGTGATTGAACAGTACAAATCCTTTTCGGGCATAATCAATGTGAATGCCGTATGGACGGTTGCGGTAAAAGTTTTCTCTGGCTTTTTCCTGATAATTTTCCATTATAATACCGGTTTGACAATTTCAATCTTCAATCCGAGTGCATCAATGATACGGCAGAACGTACTGATACCCGGATCTACAATACCTTTTTCTATTCTGGAGATATAGGACTTGTTGGTTCCGATTTTTTCAGCCAGTTCGGACTGGGTCATCTTTTCCTTCTTTCTGGCATCACATATAATCTGTCCCATGCAGTAGGCGTATGCCTCCTTACGGAACTCCTCACGTTCAGGTGTTCCCGGCTTGCCGAATTCCGCATCCATGATAGCATCGATGCTGGTCAGGTTTTCATTTCTTGCTTTCATAATACTCCTCCTTTATCTTTAATGCTTTTTCTATTTCAGAAGGCGGTGTCTTCTGTGTCTTTTTCTGAAATCCGTTGAACAGGATTACGATGTTCCCGTCATCAAATATGAAGAATACCCTGAAGATGTTGCCTCCATATTCAGCACGGATTTCATAGAGCTCTTCACGCAGATACTTTACGAACTTGCTGCTTACCCTTTCCTGTACTTTCAGCATATCAAGAATGTAGTATATCTTACGGGCTTCCTCTTTTCTGAGAGATGAGATAAAGTCCATAAAATAATTCTTGTAGGCTGATATGGTCCGTTCCTGTTTCATGACGCAAATATATATAAAGTTTACATATCAGGCAACTTTTGGAAAATAAAAAAGATTTTATGTTTTATTTCTCAAGTCTGTGAAGTTGATACAACCCGTTACTATGAAATCCTCTTTTCCATAGTCAGCCAGTGATTTCAAATCAGAGAGGCTTTTACAGTAGAAAAATATTGTATTATCATATTCTTCAGGTATATCCGTGAGGGCGATGTTTACGTCTTCTGTGTTAAGACTGTCTTTCCATATAATTTCGCATTCTGCAAGTTCAGGTTTCCTCCCGTATGTTTTGACAAATTCCTTAAAACCGTTTTCCATATTTTTTTTACAGCTTCTATGTCGCAGAGAATGGTATAATTGTCACATTTCTCACACCATCCATATAGGAATGACTCATCATCATAATTATAGAACTGTTTTGTATTCGGATTGATGAAGGCATTGCAGACTACATGATTTCCTCCACATTTGCAACATATAACATTCTCTTCCAGTCCTGTATTTTTTATCTGAAAGATGTTAGTCATGGCTTCCAGTATCTCGTTAAGCCACACCGGATTGGCCAAAGCCGCCTCATGGCGGCTTGTGACCTTGTAATTTTCTCCGGTTATCTTATCATGGACTTCAAGTGTGATTCCTTCTCCGACGGCAGTTACCTTGTGTACGGAGCATTCGCACGGATCACCGGTCTTGTCAAACCAGATTACGTAAACCGGATTGTCATTGTCTTTAAGTATTACTTCGGAAACCGAGTTTGCCTGCATCAGTGCAAGTATCCTGCCGATGATTTCATCGCACAGGTTTTCAATTCTTTTTTGGAAAATATTCATATTCAGATAAGATTTAGATGTTGGACTTCTTTTTTGTATTTCTCCAGTGAAGGCTTGTATCCCTGTTCATGGATAACGTCCTTCAGCTCTTTCAGGGTATAGGTCCGGGCTATGTCCAGTCCGTAGTCTTCCGCAAAGGCTTCTATTCCAATCAGACAATACCCCATATTGCGGTGTACCGTTTCTGCATTGATTTCCATAGAGTCATCTGTTCCTTTGGGGAGTACAGCCTGCTCCTTCAATTGACGGATCTTGTATTGCAGGCCGGAGGCGAGCCTTTCCATGTTCCTGTCATGGTAGGTCAGCCCGTCCTTGCGGATACAGTATTCCACTGTCTGCCCCATGAAAGAGTTGCGGAATATTTCGCAACCCAGTATAGTACGGATATGTTCTACCTCATAATACCGCATGGCTTGTACATCTTTCAAATCCTTTTGAATCTTCGGAATCCGGAATTGCGGGTCGTTGTCACATATTGTCTTTTCCAGCCATGTCCGGTGGAATGTAGTAATCTGTTTTCTGAACACTGTCTTGGCAGGCATATATCGGTTGGGATGGCGTGTCATGATAAGATAATATTCACTTTCATGCCACCCGCGTTTACATTTTTGTAAGGCGATGTAAGCGAGTCCTATACGGCAGTATCGGCGGCTGTCATCACGGTCCCTGATATGCTCGAAATCCGTTTCACATCCATAGAATTCGGCTGGAAGCCCTGTATATTTTTGGAATTCCATGACCCGTTCCTTGAAATACCGGATATTATCCTGGTCTTTTTGACATAACAACCTGGACATTTCAGGTGTGATGAATTCCATCCGCAGATAATGGAAGTATTGAGGCTTCTCCTTCAGAACCTTCTCGGCAAGTTTTCTGGTCTGTAGTTTCTTCGGCAGTTGAGGGAGCCAGCGCAGACTATGGCCGTATTCGGTGAAATATTCCACAAGTTCCCTGGTCCAGCGTTCCGATGGAATATCAGGGTAGAACGAATCCCTTCTGGCCAGTGCCATACAAACCTCTTTCGTCATCAGGTTCGGTTCAAGAATGAAGTTGTAACTGTTGATTTCTCTTTTTACTTCAAGTGTATGAATCAGTCTTTCCGGTGTCCGGAACCGTCTGGGAAGTTTGTTAAACAGGTTAGGTTCCAGCTCCATTGCTTTGTCAGCCATGGCATCATCCGCATGTTTGGAGAACCACTCGTAATGTCCGTATGAATCGAAAATGCCATGCAGGTTGCCTGTCTTGTGACAGATGGCCTTCCATACGGTGTCATAGTCAAGCCAGCGTGTATCCACTTCCTTGATACAGCGTATGGCCCATTCCTTGTAGTATGCTGCCTGTTTGAAACATTTAGGCATCATTTTGTCGATAGTCATGGTTGCGATACGTCCGTCATGGATCAGTTCTTTCCAAAGTCTGAAATCCTTGGCTTGTCGCGGAACGAAAGAAAGCATGACGCTTGTTTCATATAAGAACTGCTGTTCATACCTCTCTGAACAGTACCGGTAACCTCCGTTTTGCTGTACGTCACGGTAAAGGGAGTATATTGCATCACGGACTGTTCCGTTGTTCCATGAGGATGAAGGTATCAGATGCAGGTAGTGCATGAAATTCCTGTGTGCGAACAGCGATTCAAGTATGTCACTGTTCCTGTATTTTTCCGGTATGTCAGGAAAATTACTCTTTTCGGCCTTTATTGCCCTTAGACAAATCTGGCGGTTACGTTTTTCTTCAGGTATCTTCGAAAGCTGCCAGGAACGCCATCCGTAATCATCTGTTTTGAATATACTGTCAAGTATTTCAGAAGTAATATATTTCTCCGGCAGATAGTTGACCAGTTCCGGACGGTGTTCGGTGGCGGCCAGTTCAACCATTTCCATTGTGATGAATTTGTCCGGCATACATGATATAGCCTTTGTCATATTGATTTCTTTCATGATTCCAGTTTTTTAGGTTTGATGACTTTTATAAGTTGTGTTTTGCGGAATACATATACCGTTTTCCCTTTTTCACTGACTCTTTTGGGAAGGCTTTTCCAGGTATCCCATCCGTTGACAATTTCCGGAGTGAATTCCAGTTTTCCCGTTTCGCCGATTACGGCAAAGGAAAGTCCTTTGTCCAGAGGGGAAGGTGTATGATCCTTGTCGGGAACAAAGACAGAAAATTCAGGATTGCTGATTTCATAGATTTTTCCTTCATAGCCCAGAAACCATCTGCCATTTTCATACAGGTAAGTCCAGTCACCGAGCAGGAAGAACTTTTCCTTGCCTGATATTTCCTTTGCTTCGTGAATGGGATTCCCATTATTCAAAGGCCAACAGCTTGTCTTGTTTTCATTTGATGAGAGACTGCCTCCCAGATGGAGCAGGTTTCCCAAAGCGAGCAGTTTTCTCACCCTGTCTTCCGTACGGTAGAATGTCCTGAGTATTCTTCCGCAGTTTTCAAAATCCCCTTTTTCAAAAACGGTGATGTACCGTATTCCTTCCGGCAGGGACATTCCGATGTAAGTGTTTTCATCATTTGTCATAGTCGTATATTTTTATATGATTGTTTATGAATGGATTCTTTGTCATTCCAAGTCTCTTGCACGGACTGGATTGTAGGGACAGGACTGTACCAGGTAATTGGTATTTCTGCCCTGAGTCTGACTGTGCTGTTTGAAACATTCGATGTCATCTTCCTCCAGCTTCAGTTTTCTTTTGTTCTTTTGCAGGAAGTCTGCTGCCTTTTCTATGGAAGAGAAGACCGCCTTTGGCTCGAATGAACTGTATTCGTGCCATGCGTTGCAGCTGAAAAGGATATACATTTCAGCCTTTATTCTGTTACTTGCTGCCATATCTTATCTGATTATTCGGGTTGATAAATGACAAAACCCGATTCCGCTGGTGACGGAACCGGGCCTGTCGTATTCGGTTTCAGGTTCTAATTCTGGTTATATGAAAGCAGGAAATCGGCCATTGCTCCGTTCTGTGGAATCATGGCAGGAAAATCAGTCTTTCCAGGCTTGTAGATTTCTGTCGCTACATTGTAGACATTCCACGCTGTAATGCGTGGGTGTTCAAGTGAGAGTTTGAGCAGTTCTTCCGTAAACACGGAAATCTGTCCTTGGTTAAGTGGATAGGTGTCCACCTGTGATGCCAGTCTTTTGTCTGCACTGTCATGGGATACACGCAGAGCCGTCAACATACCGATGATCATGTACAATTCACCGGGTGTCAACACCTTTTCCTTGAGCCTTTGGATTCGGCTTCTGTCCGCATCCATGTCACGCTCAAAATTGCGCATCCAGTCATCTACCTTCCCGAACAGTTCCTCGGTAGTCACCTTGTCCTTGCCGTAGTTGGCAACGCTTCGTTCTGGTGAAAGGATACACTGGTTGTGGCAGATACGTACGCAGGGACCTATTGCCGCCTGGATACCGTCCTGATGGTAGGCTACCACGAGTGTGGTTGTCAGTTCGTCGGTATCCCCGTTCAGAATACGGATGGTCGTGAAGATTCTTCGCAGTACATGTGCCTCTACCGCCTTCTCTCCATAGGTCTGTTCCACCTGCGGCAGGATGACCACTCCGGGCTGTGTCCGGTTCTTGTTCTGGGCGGCGAAGATTTCCTCCACCTCATAGTTCAGGTTGTGACGGCGGCAGATGTCCGTCATGCGCTGGATGACCTGGTAGTGGTAGATACCCCTGACCGGATTGCCGTAGATGTCATTCTCCTTGTAGGTACGCTGTAGTGTTTCAAGGTCCATTACTTCGATTCCGTTGTTCTGGAAATCAAACTGTCTCTGATTGTTCAATGTTGCTAAAGCTTCCATAATTATATTTTTAAATGGTTGGTAATTATTTGTCCAATAGGTTGATGATACGGACTGCCTCTTTGAAGCGTCCGATATTTTCCGGAAGAGGATTCCTGTATTCCTCTTCCTTCATGCGTCTTATAGAAGGTATTCCCGTCAAGGGCAGAGCCTGGTTGACTTTCCATCCGTCGGTGAATGCCTTCGGCTGGAGACTGTCATGACAGATCACTTCCCCGACACATCCGTGGACGAGCATGTTGCATACGGTCATCATGCAACAGGTCCGGCTGATGTCTTCTCCGACCAGATAGTTTCCCGGATTGTACGCATGGTATGCCAGCAGGAGTCTTCCGCTGCCGCATGTGGGGTCTCCCATCCTCTGTCCGGTCTCTTTTTTACCTGCCGCGCACATGACCATGAGTTCACAGATATGTGACGGCGTGAAGAATTGTCCGTTTGCCTGCTGTCCCGGTTTTGAGCAGTAAGCCATGTGGAGTTCACCGAAAGCGTCGAACCAGCCGGACCTATCTATCTGCCTCTGCATGATACGTGTCCACTCGGCTGTCATTTCCATGAACGAGGCGTTCTGCTGACGCTTGTATTTCCAGTTGCTTATTGGCGGTGCTCCCGGAGAGAAGCCGTGGGTGATGAAACGCAGCAGGTCGTTGAATACGGTCTGTATTTCATAGCCGCATGAGGAGGCAAAGCCTGTGATGAGCCTGTCGAGCGGCTTGACTTCGTTGGAGATTTCATATCGTGCCATATTCCTTTATTTTATAATTGGTTATAGACTGTCGTTGATTCTGTATACTGTTACGGTATGGCTTTCATTGTCCGTGTGGATTCTGACCGGACCGTATCTCATGAATTTCATGCGGATTTGTCCGTGCTGTCCCATACCATTCCACTGCTCACGTGATATTTCCCTTATATCCATGCGGTAACCCCACTTCCCGTAACTCTTTTTCTGAGATGAGATGTATAGCGTTCAGCCTGTCGGGTGATCATATCACAGAATTTCTGGCCGTTTTCTTCCTCACCCCTGAAATAGGCAACCATCATCAGCAGATTCTTGTTGTAATAATGTACCCATTTGTCATGGAAATGTGCGCCGAGAACCTGTCCGAATGTTTCCTGAAACAGTTCCAGGGTCAGATTCTCGTCCTGCCTTCTGTTGTATTCCCATATTGCCAGAAGCAGCATGTCATTGTAATTCAGTCTCATATTGCGTTGGCGTTTGAAGTGGTCATTATGATGTTGCAGCAACCTGTCTTTCAGGCATTCTCTTTCAGCTTTCCATTGTTTACCAGTCTGTCGTATGCCTCATGCACGAATCTGTATGCCGGTGAATCATATCCGATACCGTGCAGATGTGAAGTCGTCGCCACATTTATCTGTGATGCCATCATGGAAAGTATGTCCTCTTTCCCTGCTCGGCGGTTGCTGAAGGCATCCAGTATATTCCGGTGGATGCACGTTCCGTATCTGGCACGGTAATATTCCATTTCTTCTTCATCGGTGAAGGAATACACTTCTTCCGCTATCGTATTCTTTACAAGACGGAATGTGCTGCCTCCTTTTTTCAGTATGGCTGTAACCTTTGGAATATGCAGTGTCTCACAGTAGCCGCTTATTTCCATCGGATGCACGTACAGGCGTGTCTTTCCTTTTACAAGATACATGGCCAGTGACGTACAGCCGGTTCTGACCGTATCGAATTCTTCTTCATGAAATTTCTCTTTTATTTCCTTGTAGAATGCGTCCGTTTTCTCATGGGAAAGATCTTTTCCCCATTCATATCCGGTTTCCAGACTGAAAAGCAGATGGAAGAGGGTTGTCCGTCCGGTCTTGCTTTCCCAGTATCCGTAAAGGTCGGCCGTACTGGATTTCGGTCCGAACCTGTATCCGTCTGGAGTATAGCTTTCCATCACTTCCATGAGTGAATTCATGAAATTTTCCGATTCTTCGGAATTCCACCATTCTGACGTATCGTCATCCATGGCATAAGCCGGTATATGATTCATAACCTGCAGATATTCCGGAGTCTCTTTCAGAATGTCCAGCATCCTTGTGACGGCTTCCTTCCTTTTTCTGATGGAGAACAGTGCTGTTCCGGTATCCGCGTGAAGCCTGTTCTGTGTCTTCTGGTCTGTAATCATGACTTCTGATATTTCTTGTTGTCCCTGTTGTCTGTTTGCTCGCATCCTTGCAAGGCTTGGCGGGAAAAAATACCGGAGCGAAGCGAGGATGATTTTTTCCCGCCAACCAGCCCGGCAGGGCCGCCTTGCGGGAGTTGCGCGGCAAACAGCTATTTTTGCAGCAAGAAATGAGGATGCAGTCATTTTATCCTTGTAAAAACTGGGAATTTAATGATTATGATTATAGTAATAACATGCACATATGCCGAATTATGTAGCCTGCAATTATGGCTAAAATGATGTTGTAGGCTTTGTCTACATATAACACTGAAGACTTATAAACTAACGCCTTATATTTTCCCGATAAATGTATCTTTGCTAAGATTAGCTTTGCTTACATTTTATATTAATTTATGTACCTATAAACTCTTATAAATAATGATATTAGGACTATAAAACACATGAAGTCTTTATATAAAAACTGAAACAATTAGAAACTTAAAGATGATTGTTGCCTTTTGGCAAATGTTCATTATCGTAAAAAACAAAAGATTGCCTTGTGACAAACTTCAAATTTTATAGGGTGAAAAAACACAATATTAGCTATAATAAAAAATCCTATCAGTTCCTCAATAGGGAGTCTGATAGGATACTTTTCATATTCACCCTTTTATAATTTGGATGAAATATTCAATATAGTTTTAACTTTTACTTTATTAGAATTTAGTGTTGATGTTTCAGTAAGATCAAGTTATTAATAATATAAGACTATAAACAGTTGCAGCGAGTATCGCACTTATTGGAATCGTAAGGGTCCAAGCCGTCATTAAGCTTTTGGTAATTCCCCAACGAACAGCTGATAAACGACGGGTAGCACCTACTCCTATAATGGCTCCTGATATGGTATGGGTAGTACTTACCGGAATCTTTAGGTATTCTGTGAGATAAAGAGTGAATGCACCCGCAGTCTCAGCAATGACACCTTCTAAAGGGGTAACTTTGGTAATTCGATTTCCCATTGTACGTACTATCTTCCATCCTCCCGACATAGTTCCTAATGAGATTGCAGTAAAACACGAAAAAGCTACCCAGTTTGGTAAATCTGCTATGTTATTCACCCCCATACCGATACCTTGTGAGTGGGCTGCTATCAGTGCGGCAGCAATAATGCCCATTACTTTTTGGGAATCGTTTAACCCATGTCCAATACTAAATAAGGCTGAAGAAAATAGTTGTAATCTCTTAAACCATTTTTCTGCGGTGTGAGGATGGGCCTTTCGACATAAGTTAAGCACTATCAGAGTGAATATGAAGGCTACAAGCATACCTATAATAGGAGCTAAGAAGATAAAAAGTACGATTTTTAGTATGACTATACTTTGAATGGCACGGAATCCATAAGCTGTAATTGCGGCTCCTGCAAATCCACCTATAAGTGTATGAGATGAAGAAGAGGGAATTCCTCTCCACCAAGTCTACAAATTCCAAATAACAGCAGCTATTACTCCTGACAAAATTATAGGTAAAGTGATGTATTGTTCATGAACTGTTTTCGATACGGTATTGGCAATGCCGAAATCACCGATGAGGCCTTGTAAAATGAGAATGGCTAATTTTTTTCCACTGCTTGAGATAGTATATGGATTGTAGATGGCAATCCGTTTTGAAGCACTATGAATTCGGTCCACTACGTCATCAATGGAAGAAGCTAGGTCATGTATGTCTTCCCTATCGAAGGGGGTGATAAAAGTCTGACCGAGTTCCATGAAAATTCGTTGAATCATATGGTCTCCTTCTTTTTCTAGGGCTTTAATTTTATGGTAAAATTCTTGTCGCTTTTCTGGTGTATCATACTCCATGCTGTCAATTAGAAGTCTGGAAGCATTAAGTACAATTTGTGATAATTGGTTTAATAATGGGAAAAATTTGTTTTGTTTGGGTATAAATCGGCTTAACAGGGAATTTTTCATGTTGTTGTCTGTTTATTTTTTTATTCGTATATATTCAATGAAAGCAGGGCAGAGTGAGATTAACACGATGCCTATAACAAGCATTTCAAAGTTTTGTTGCACAAAAGGAATATTTCCGAAAAAATAACCTGTTATGCTAATGATGTGCTTAAGATATGGCGTAATAACATAAAAGGTGGTGAGTTCGTTTATTATTCAAAGGAAAGACTTAATGGCGAGACTTTAGCCACTGAAGAAGCCTTAATGGATGAATTACGTGCTTACAACAGGAAAATTTTCAATCATGGTCTTGAGTGCTACAATGTTATCGCAAATATGTGGACACTTAATGCTGCTCGTCAAGGAGCTGAATGCGGATTGAAAGAAGAAATTGCAGGGACTTTCCGCTCTTCTAACCCAAACACCAAGTTAGAAGTTGCTCTTGCCGGTGCGTGGGGTGTAAGTGATTATTGGATTTCAAGTCCGTCACTCAATATTTCTATCATAAAAACGGAGGTAGAGAATTTAATGAAGGCTAAGCTTAAGAAAGACGGCAGAATCTCAATAAAGACTATTTTTGATACGTTATCTATAGCTCCTTATGGATTTATGCCTTGCAATTTATCTGCTTTTGTTCTTGGATTTCTATTGAAAGAATACTGTGGTGGCAAGTACACGTGGAGTGATGGAACCACAAGTGACGAACTTACGTTGGATAAAATGAAGGAAATGATTCATGAGATACTCCAACAAGAAAAAACGCCAAACCCTCGCTATCGTGATAAGTACATCGTTACTATGCCACAAGAAGTAAAGGCATTTATTGATGCTTCATCAAAGGCTTTTGGTATATCTAAATCACAATGTACCTCTATAGAAGCTACTAGAGAGCGAATTCGCGGAAGGATGCGTGAACTCTCTTTCCCAATATGGGCACTTAACTATATTATTGAAGGAGAAACACTCGAAACTAATCCTGAAGTAGTAAAACGTCTTATTGAACTATATGGTTATCTGGCCAACAACATTAAGGACGAAACTGGTATGTCAGAAAATGATATAGCAATAAAAATAGGGAAAATTTGTATGGAGTATGGGTCTGCCATTGCCGACCTTGAAAAGTTATTCACTTCAGATAAATGTCAAGAAGGTATAATAGCATTTCTTGATGTTTATGAAAACGGTGAGTTAATCAAATTAGCTCAATCAGTCAATGATGGCAATCAATATATAAATGTACTTAGAAATAAATTTTCTGTTGATGCCGCAAATTGGGTATGGCGTCAAGAGACAGCTCAAAATGTGATAGACAGTGTAATTCTAGAATATCGTATAATTGAAGAAAGTAATAAATGGGTTGATACAAGCAAATCTTATAAAGAAGCACTCCGCGGATGGAGAAACAAAGCAAGTAATATGCGTTTAGCCTATAGTGCTATAAAAAATGATGTTGATGACCTTGATGTATTTTTAGAGAATATCTACGAGATTTGTATGAATGACCAACTTCAAGAGCAGCATAAAGAATTGTTCCTGAAGAACATGAGTGAATATGGAGCAAAGTTTGTAGATTTCTACAATAATCGTCAAAAAGAGGTATTTAAGAAAGTTTGTGATTTTGAGTTAACAGGTCTGAGTGACGCCGATAAAGATAAGGTTTTTGGATCTATGCCTATGGGATGTTTTACCAAGGATAAAGTGGGTTTTATATCTATGGTATCAAATATAGTAGAAGAGCAAAAGAAAGGTCTGAACCCGATGAAACTAAAAAATCTTTGGTTTGAAAAGACTAATACATCTAGTCCATACCAATGGTCTGAACAATTCAGCATGCCTATCTTCGCAATGCTAAACGAAAACGAATATACTATATGTCGTAAAGTATTTGCTACTATAAATTCCAAGAATGCTGAAACAAAGGACATATCTGATGCTATAACTTATCTTGAAAGTGCGAAATTCTTTGTTTCATTAAATGATCCTACTCAACGCGATAAAATGTTTGTAAAAAATATCATTCAAGATAACGAAGTGATATTAACTGATATTAATGAAGTAAAGAACTATTTGCGAAATCATGTAAGCGACTCACCATATCATTGGCTTGGTTCTCCTGCTGTAAAATCGACATTGGAAAAAATGGCAGAAGCTAAGTATAGCCAAGAAGGATATGAAATAGCTTTTCGAAAGATAGACCAAATGAGTGCGGAAGATGTAAAACAATATCTTAAAGACCTCATTAAAAACAATAAAAATGTGGGTGTAGAAATCATCAAAAACAATTAGTCCTATGACATTAGATGAAGCATACGCAAGAATAGACAAATATTTAAATAATGTCAGCCATCAACCAATCTTGATTGATGTAGTTGACAGTTCTCAATTGTCTAGACTGATAAGACACTATAATGTTGGAAACATCATTCTACAAGCAAATCAATTTGCTATAGATGATGGATTTCCTCTAATGGAGCAACTGAAGAATGAAATTCAGACCAAGCATGGGATTGTTTTCTTAACAGAAATTTCTACCTACCTTAAACTTCTAGGAAAAGATGAGTTGAAATCTCAGTTGAGAGCACTCCTTGATATTCAAACTGAAGGGAAATTGGTAATTGTTACAAATGCATGCCAAAAGTATCTGAAAGGATTCGATCGCAGACTATATGAAACAAATAGAATTATGTTTGTGGGAGATTCTATGGATACAATACCTGTAAAGGTTTTCTTTATATCTAATCATATTCCACTTAATTATGACCAGATAGAGATTCCTTTTGCTCATTCCTTAAAAGAACTACCAGTCTTGTTGGAAAGGTATTCGAATGATGCTGTATTCGTTACCACAGAGTTAACAAGGAAAGATATACCAAACACTTTGTTGGATATTCGTGTTGTAAATTCATCATATGATGCATTAGTCAATTTCTATCCTGAATTAAAAAGTTTGGACATAATTTATGGAAATGAAAAACAATGGACGGAACTTTTACGTTTTCTTCAAAATGGAGAATATCAATGGTCAGATATTGTTAATGCTCCACATATCTTAAATTCCCATTGTTCAAATGATTTCAAAAAATGGATTGATTTTCTAATTAAGAAATTATACGGGGCTAAAGAAAATGCATATCTATCAGCTGTTATAGCTAAAGCAGAGAACTTAGACTCTTTTAGAACTTTGATATATGACTTCTTACTTGAAATCGATATAAATGTTAACGAGTCGCTGTTTAAAACCTACTATAAAGAGCGTAAATATTTGCTAAAAAATTATGAAGATGAAAACGCTTTGATTTCCTATTGCAAGAAAGTAACCGCAAAAGGGAATATGGCCTTATTCTATTTAACTGATAATTCAAAATTAGAAAGAGAAACAATTATTAAATGCATCGAAAGCTTTGCAAAAGAACATTGTAGAGAAGAATTAGATAGGGTATTACGTCAAGTCTATCCTGATCTTCATGAGTACCTATCATTTTATAATTATGGTCAATTTAGCGAGTATTTCGACTTATACAAATATTCTAAAGTAACAAATGTAATGTGCGAGCGTTTAATCACACTTTCAGAAAAAGAAATTGAAGATCGACGTTTTTTGGATGTATCTCCTAGAGCAAAATTGGTAGATAAAATGGACAAAAAGAACTCTCATTTGTATTTTGTTGATGCAATGGGAGTAGAATTTCTTGCGTACATTCAGAAAAAATGCTTTAAACGCAACCTGGATTTTTCAGCAAATATAGGATGTTGTAACCTACCATCTATCACATCTCTAAACAAAGAATTTGTTGAAGAATTCAAAACTTATACGAATATTAAGCATCTTGACGAATTAAAACATGACGGTCAGTTTGATTATAACTATGAAAAGGTAAAACAACCTATACATTTAGCAGAAGAACTTGCCATCATAGACCATATAATTGCTAAAGTTGACAATGATTTGCAACAAGGTAGTCTTGAAAAAGCCGTATTAATAGCAGATCATGGAGCCAGTCGTATGGCAGTAATTTCCGAATCTGAAAATCAATGGGAAATGTCTGAAAAAGGCCAACATTCAGGACGTTGTTGTCCAATTTCTGACATTGATATAAAACCAGATTGTGCAACAGTCGAAAACGGGTTCTATTGCCTTCTTAATTATGATAGATTCAAAGGTGGCCGAAAAGCTTGCGTTGAAGTTCATGGAGGAGCATCTTTAGAAGAAGTGCTTATCCCAATTATAGAAATAACAAAGAATAAACAAAAAATTGAATGTAATCTTGACAGCAACTCAAAAGTTGTCACATCTAGTTTTAAAAAGATTGCCAAGATTAGAATCTACATAAGTAAAACTCTAACTGATATTTCGATATTAGTTGATGGTAAGTACTTTTACGAAGCACAATTGGTTCCAGGTCAGCAATATGTTTATGAAGCAGACTTGCCTGATGTTAAAAAGGCAGGTATTCATACCTTTGATGTTCTTGTTGGTGATTCAATAATAGCTAAAGAATTGTCATTTGAGATGAAAAAAGAAGGTGTAAGCGAACGAATTTTTTTTAAATGAATTTAAATTATGCAAGATAAATTAAGAGATTATTTTGAAGATATGGTAGTATATAAGGATTTGAAGGAAAGTAATTTTTTTAAGTCCTTAAGCCTTCCTGCCTTTCTTCGTGATTGGCTTCTTAAAATGTTTGAGGATGAAGAAGGACATTTTGATGTTACGGAAATGACTGATTTTATACATCAGTATATTCCCAATAGAGCACAATGGACAGGTATAAAGAATCGAATTGTAAAGGAGGATGAAACTGTTAAACTTCTGACACGTATATCAATAGATATTGATATAAAAACGCAGGTTGTCACTTTTTCTCTGCCAGACTTTGGCCTAACCAACAAAGAAACTCTTATCGAAGATAGAGTGTGGGATGAATGTAAGAACGAATTAATTAATGCCAAAGAAAATTGGGGAATAATTGAGTTAGGCTATCGTTATCCAGAAGGTAAAACTCCTGGTAAAATTAAGCTTGTATCTTTTGCAAATTTTTGTCCATACGAAATAGACCTCGACTTCTATAAAGATGTCCGCAAGAATTTTTCTGTACAAGAATGGATTGATGTTATTCTCGGTGCCATTGATTATAATGCAGCAGGGTATGAAAGTGAGACTCAAAAAATTGCCATGCTAACAAGATTATTGCCTTTTGTTGAAAAACGAGTGAACCTTATCGAGCTTGCACCTAAAGGAACTGGAAAATCTTATGTATTTGGCGGCATTAGTCGTTATGGATATCTATGCGGTGGAAAAATGACTCGTGCAAAATTATTCTATGATTTAGCACGAAGAGAGGACGGTTTGGTTTTTTACCATGATTATATCGCATTTGATGAGATCTCGAAAGTAGAGTTTGATAATCCAAATGAAATGGTACAAACGCTTCTCGGATACATGGAACAAGGAACTGTTAAAATCGGTGATAAAAATGATGTTGCTGAAGCCGGAATTGTAATGCTAGGAAATATTGATCAAGAAAACATGGATGAATGGAAGAATATGTTTGCAGGACTTCCATCATTCTTGAAAAATAACAGTGCCTTAATTGACCGAATTCATGGTTTTGTTAAAGGATGGGATATTCCCCGGATGAATGAGGGATTGAAAATATGCGGTTGGGCATTGAATAGTGAATATTTTACTTCTATTATGCATATGCTTCGAGATGATGTTTCATATCGTGCTATTGTTGACCGTTTAGTAGACTACCCAGCAGATTCCGACACAAGAAATACGGAGGCTGTAAAGCGAATAGCTACAGCATACTTAAAACTATTGTTTCCTCATGTCAGAAACATTGATGATATTAAACCTCGCGAGTTCAATCAATATTGTTTACGTCCCGCTGTCAGAATGCGTGAAATTATTTTAAGACAGATGGGTATGCTTGATGTTGAATATAAAGGAAAAGAAATGCCAAAATTTTCTATAAACCCAGTTGGAGATGAAAGATAAGGAATGTATAGCATGCGGCGTTAAGCCGTTAGATAAAGACACCATCGGAATTAATAAGAAATTACTTGGTGAAGATGTTGAGAATTATTATTGTATGAACTGTTTAGCAGATTACCTAGGTTGTACTGTACAGGATATTCTTGACAAAATAGAAGAATTCAAAGAAGAGGGTTGTAAACTTTTTAATTAGAATAATGAATAGACTCATTTATGCAGACAATGCAGCTACGACCAGAATGAGTCAAGCGGCGTGTGAGGCAATGATGCGATTTCAATTGAATGATTTCGCCAATGCTTCACAGTCTTATTCTTTTGCTCGTAGTGCCAGAAAAGCATTAAAAGAGGCGCGAGAAACTATCGCAAAATGCATCAATGCTTCTCCAAATGAAATTTTTTTTACATCATGTGGAACAGAAAGTGATAATTGGATTATTAAAAGATGCAAGTGTGACAAAATATATACGTCACTAATAGAGCATAATGCTATATTAAAACCTTGTAACGAAGTAGCTTTGACTGGGAAGGAGGTAATTTACATACCTGTCAATCATACGGGAACGGTTGATATTCAAACTTTTGATAGCATGCTCGATGGAAATTCATTAGTTTCTATAATGATGGCAAACAATGAGATCGGGACGATATTACCAATAAAACAATTAGCACAAATTGCCCACAATCACAATTCTCTATTTCATACAGATGCTGTTCAGGCTGTCGGACATATTCCTGTTGATGTGAGAGATTTAGATGTGGATTTTTTATCAGCTTCTGCTCATAAATTTAATGGTCCAAAGGGTATTGGTTTCTTGTACAAAAAAAATGGAATAGAACTTAATCCTTTTATATTGGGAGGAGGGCAAGAAAATTCGTTACGTTCAGGTACTGAAAATATTGCATCGATAGTAGCAATGGCAATAGCTTTGGAGGAGAATATATCCTATTTGGAAGAAAATATGAGATATGTTAAAAGTTTAGAAGACGCTTTAATACATCAATTATTATCTTTAAACATTAAGTTTCACAAGAATGGTTCTACGATAAAGATTCCTGGAAACATTAGTCTATCTTTTGAAGGATTAAGTGGAGAATCATTATTACATCGTTTAGATTTACTTGGGATATGTGTATCCACTGGTTCTGCTTGTGATAGCAAGACTACACAAATTTCTCACGTCCTAAAAGCTATAGGTTTGGAAGAATCATTAGCAAAAGGCACTATACGTATTTCTTTAGGAAAGGATAATACCTTGGATGACGTAAATAGAATAGTAGAAGCATTAGTACGCATTGTCAAATAATGGATTTTTGTAAATAATTGAAATTATTTGTAAAATTATCAATAAAAAGCTTGCTATTAAAGAGATAGACATTGAGGTAATTATATGCGTTCTTCATGAGATAAAAATTAACAAAAAATCAGATAACTCTGGAGGGGAATTTTCCTCTCCTTAATAATGGATTAAATTGTCAATATTTACATCTCCAACTTCTTCAATGGTCTTCATAATTATATTGCCGGAGAAACCCTTTATGGATATGTTTTAAATTAATAGTTTGTTAATATTTGTATTAATCATCCTATTGTAGGGGTATTTGCAACTATAGCGCGGAGTGTACTACTCGAAAAAGCGGACAAAGTTTTTCCTATTGCTCCAGTTTGAAATTGCTACACACAATGCCGACACTATAGTTGGGAATACAGCCAATGCCGCAACTGTATTCCCTAAAAACGGATATATAAATCTATTTGGGCTAAATGGATAGAAACACATAAACTCTTGGTGTTATGAATGACGGAATAGCAGTTTCTTTAACCGAACTTCTCACGCAAATAGAGATTGAAATTGTAAATATTATTTGAATATCGCATAAAATTTTAAATGTTGTTAACTTATAAAGTATGTCGTGTTTCATATAGTAGTGGTCTATTTTTAGATATCAAGAGGCACTATAAAATATTTTGTGTAAATGGAAAATACGGGATTCAAGTTTGAGTCT
>OOCH01000807.1_pt1 | contig 28617 bp, 27 predicted proteins | sample 1671641 | NCBI WGS metagenome assembly OOCH01 (sample SAMN06348177, study PRJEB24527) | human gut metagenome | biome: human gut; feature: ankylosing spondylitis patient; material: feces | host: Homo sapiens | place: China | collected 2015-10
TCTCGGCTTTCACTATCTTTGCAACATATCATCCGTCCAAGGATTAACGTAATAAACAACATAACCGTATGGAAGAGATCAGAAAAAAGGAGAGACATCTCTCGTTCGGCAAGGTCTTCCTTGCCTCGCTGCTGGCCGTAGTTGCGGGCAGCGTGCTGTCGGGACTGTTCTGGCTGGGGCTCTTTTCGAGCCTTTCGAGCCTCATGCAGGCGGAGGTGGCAGCCGTGCCCGAGAAGGCCGTGCTGCGCATAGACCTGCGTGAGAACCTTGTGGACGCACCCTCGCGCAACCCCATGTCGCAGTTCAACTTCGCGACCATGAGCATGGGCGGGCAGCTCACACTCTATGACGCGCTGCGCGCCATCGAGGCCGCCGCGGCCGACGACCGCATAAGCGGCATATATATCAACCTCTCGGGTATGGGCACGGCCGAGATCGCCGCCATCGAGGAGCTGCGGCAGGCGATCCTCGACTTCAAGGCCGCGAGCGGCAAGTTCGTCGTGGCCTACAACTCGATCTACACGCAGTGGGGATACTATCTTGCGACGGCCGCCGACCGCATCTACATCGAGCCCGAAGGCAGCTTCGAGTGGGCGGGCCTCTCGATGAGCACACTCTTCTTCAAGGGCCTGATCGACAAGCTGGGGGTCGAGATGACGATCCTGCGACCCACGGCCTGCAAGTACAAGAGCGCCGTCGAGCCCTTCATCCGCACCGACATGTCGCCCGAGAACCGTGAGCAGACGCAGGTGCTGGCCGACAATCTGTGGGGTGTGCTGACGGAGGCCGTATCGGCGGCACGCGGAATAGACGAGGCGGAGCTGAACCGTCTGGCCGACAATCTGGAGGTGTTGCTGCCGCAGGAGGCCGAGGAGCACAACTTCGTCGACGGGACGATGTATGTCGACGAGGTGATGGAGACGATGGAGGCCGACTACGGCATCTCCGATCCCGAGTTCATATCGCTGGGCGACTACGCCGCCAACATCATGCCCGACGTGTCGAACATCACGGCGCCCAAGGTGGCCATAGTCTATGCCGACGGCATGGTTATGGACGGCAGCGGCCCCGACGACAACATCTACGCCACGGACTTCTCGCAGACGCTGCAGCGCGCCATCGACGACGATGACATTGCCGCCGTTGTGGTACGTGTGAACTCGCCCGGCGGCAGCGCCCTCGCCGCCGACATAATATGGCGCCAGATGGAGCTCCTGCGCGACAAGAAGCCCGTGATCATATCGATGGGACAGACGGCCGCCAGCGGCGGATACTACATCTCGGCCCCGGCCGACGCCATCGTCGCCGACCGCACGACCCTCACGGGTTCGATCGGAGTATACGGCCAGCTGCCCGCCTTCGGCAAGGCGCTCAAGGACAAGCTCGGCATTACGTACGATGCCGTCACCACGAACCGTTATTCCGATGTCGGCTCGGGCATGGAGCCCCTGAACGATGCTGAGTATGCGGCCGTCATGCGCGGCGTGGACCGTGTCTATGCGCGCTTCACGGCACTCGTGGCCGAGGGCCGCAACCTCCCAATAGATAAGGTGCTCGATCTGGCGGGCGGCCGCGTATGGTCGGGCGGCGAGGCCCAGCAGATAGGACTTGTCGATACGTGCGGCGGACTCAAGGCCGCGCTGGCCGTGGCCGTGGACAAGGCCGGCCTCGGAGACAACTACCAGATCGTCGAGCTCACGGACGAGATGACAGGTCTGATGGCCATGCTCAGCACCCTCAACGTCAAGGTGCGCGAGCAGATCACCGCCCGCAACGAGCTGGGCGACCTCTACGGCGAGTACCGCCGCATCGAGAGCATGATCGGCCGAAAGGGTATATATGCCTATATGCCCTACGTCTTCCGTTTCGGCGACCGTTGACCCTTACACCCCATATACGGCGCGGGCCGGCACCCATCCGAGGTGTCGGCCCGTATCGTTTTCTGTTGTTTGGCGGCGCGGCTGTTGTGCGGCGCGGCGGGGGCTACTCGAAGAGTGTGTCGAGCTTGACCGTGCCGTCCATGTCGGTGGCGCGCACACGGATGCCCTCGCCGTCGCAGCGTACGGTCAGGGCGCTGCGGTTGTCGTTGATGATGATCGGGAAGTCGTGCACGCCCCGCAGAGGCTCCAGAAGGTGGAACGAGTGCTGGTGTGCCGTGACCATAAGGTCGATACGCGTGCCGTCGAGCAGCGGCAGCAGAATCTCTCCCCAATGCACGTTGCCGTGCCATTGCAGCATCTCCCCCACGAGGGCCTCGTCCTGAGAGGCCATACGCTCGTCGACGGGAGGTATGTGCAGCAGCACGATGCGGTGGCGCGCACGCCGGAACTCGCGGCTGCGCAGAACCTCGCGCAGCCATGCCGCCTGCTCCAGACGGTAGGCGTCGAAGGCCGCAAGGCCGGCATAGACATCGTGGCTGTCGGGCTTATCCTCGCCGCAGTCGAGCATCACCACGGCCGTGTCGCCGAATGTGTAGAAGCCGTAGTAGTGGCCCTCGGGCGTGTTGTGTATGTATCGGCTGTAGGTGCGGGCCAGACGTCCGCGCGTCTCGTGGTTGCCCCGCACGACGGCAAAGGGCTTGTGCCGCGCGAAGAGATCGGTCGAGACATCGATGAAGCTCTCGTAGGGTTGGTCCTCACGCTCGAAGTAGTTCATCATGTCGCCCACGTAGAAGACCATCTGCGCCTCGTCGAGGGGCTGTGTCTCCAGCAGGCGGCGGCACTTCTGCGGCGTGTCGTGTATGTCGTTCATGGCAACGAAGGTGAAGCTCCGCGCTGCGGGGTCGGGCGTGCGGAAGGCGTACCACGGCGTGGTGACGCTCTCGCCGTAACGCACGTCGTAGGGGTCGAACTTATCTATACGCGTCGAGACGATGCGGTACTCATACCCGGTGGCGGCATCGAGCGAGTCGATACGTATGGCGTTCATCGTGTTCCAAGCCTCGACAAGGCCGTCGTTGACCGTGACGCACGTGCGTACGGCGCTCGGGTCGTCGCTCCGACGTACCTCCACACGCGAGAACCCCCGCTCCGAGGTGGTGAAGGCTACCGTCACGCCATCGTATGTCAGGGCCTGAAGGTAGGGCCCGTGTGTGATGCGGTAGCCCGCCGACGTGGTATCCTGTTCCGTTGCCGGGCCGTTTTCCCAAGATAGAGCCGCTGTCCCTTGTTTCTCGGCGGTCGCCGTCCCTTGTTGTTCGGTCGCCGTCCCTTGTTTTTCTGTCGCCGCCGCGGCGGGTGCCGTAACGACGATCACCGCCAAGCATAGGGCTGTGGCGGCGATTGTGCTGCGTTGTATCATATCGTCGTGTTTGGGTTATCGTGCTGACGCTTGGCGGATCTGCTCGCGCTCCTGCTCCGTAAGGGTCATGCCCGGACGCTCGGGTTGCTGCAGGGTGATGCGTGAGGGTGCCAGACCGCGCGTGACGGCCGCAGGCGCCGGTTCGGCTGTCTCGGTCTTGAAGGTGCCGCCCGTGATGCGCATCATCGTCTCCATAAGGGCTATGTCGTAAGAGGCCATGCCCCACGGTGCCAGAGGCATCGGGAACATGCTGGCGTTGTTGACGTGGCTCTGGTTTGCGTCGTCCTTAAAGTAGGTGGCAATGTCGACATCGGGTTCGAAGCCGTCCGAGAATTCGTTGAAGCCCTTGGCGTTGTAGTTGAGGAAGGTGATGGGCGCGAACTCGTAGTCGTAGCGGTCGATGGTGCGGACCATGACATCCATACCGCAGTTCTTGCCCTCGGTGCGCGCACCGACAATCGTGACGGGAACGTCAAGGCCGCGAAGTCCCGATATTACCAGCTCGCTGGCCGAGGCCGTATTGCCCGTGGCGATGATGTAGAGGTGCCTGATGCCCAGATTGGTCGTCTGCTCGGTCAGCAGGCAGGTGTCATCGCCGTAGGGGTTGGCGGGGTTGCGGCGCAGCTCGGCGTAGACCTTACCCGCGTATGAGGCGTCGAGGATCATGCTCGCCAGCTTGATGCTCGAATTGACCGAGCCGCCGCCGTTGTCGCGCAGGTCGAGGATCAGGTCCGTGACGCCTGCGGCCTTCAGGTCGGCCATGGCCGTTTCGAGGTCGGCGTCGTAGTCGGCGTCGAAGCTCAGGTATGAGAGGTATCCGATCTTGTTGGGTTTGTCGGCTATGCTCTCGGGCATCTCAAGCACACCGTGATAGGCCACGGGATTCTCGTTGTAGGCTGCGGCCGTGAGCGTGACGTCCATCTGCGAGTTCTCGTCCTCGAGGTCGGTGGCCCACCAGTTGATCTTGTGCAGCGACACCTGTGTGTAGGCGTTGTAGTTGAGGTTCGACCACAACTGCTGCATGTTGCTGCTGGTGATGTCGGCGCCGTTTACCTGCGAGATGATGTCGCCGCGCTGTATGCCTGCGGCCTCGGCCGGAGAGCCCGGGTAGACGTGCTCGACGGCAAAACCTACACGCTGGGCGTCGAGCGACCAGACGGTATTGGTCAGGTAGAGTCCCAGACCCGTCACCTTGGGTGCCGTACGCGTCGCGGACGATGTGCCCGCAGCGCCCGTACGTATGATGTAGGAGTAGATGTAGCGCGAGCCGTCGCTGTAGCGGCCGCCGTCCATCTCGTTGGTCGTCAGCTGCAGAAGCGACGACGAGAGGAACTTGTCGTAGGTGAGCGAGAAGTCGAACGACGAGCGCTTCTCGTTGTACTCGTCAAGCCAGTAGTACTCCTTCGACAGGCGCTGGTCGATCCACGTCACCACGGCATCCTCCGCGCCCGCCGACTGCACGAACTGATAGAGCAGTGTGCGGTTGTAGCCCTTGACGGTGATGAATATCTGTCCCGTGCGCTCCTCAGAGGTGTCGTTGCGCGAGATGGTCACGCGCACCGAGTGCTTGCCCGCCGCGTCGCCCTTCTCCTGTCCGGCGGCTATGGTGATCATATCCGTTTTGTCGGCCTCGAGCGTGTAGGCATCCGCCGTCTCGAAGGTGACGGTGATGTTGGCCTCCGACATCGAACAGTCGGATACGTTGTTGGCGGGGACTATGACGCCCTCGACATACTTCTTCTCTTGGTCGGTCTTCTTCTCCTCCTTGCACGAGCTCGGAAGCACGAGTGCGGCTGCCGCCGTCGCCGTCATCGCAAGAGCGGCGGCCGTGCGGCGCAGCATTGCCGTAAGTTTCGATGCTGTTGTCTTCATAATCGTTGAAATCTTGTTTTTAGGGGTTGTTTTTCGGCCCGCCCGCAGGACGGGAATCCTCAAAGATATATGTTTTTATTGTTTCGGCGCTGCGGCCTCGACGGATTTTTTTTGTTTCGCGCCCCGGACGCGGCTTTTGGGGGTATTCTTGTCGGCACTCTTGTCGGCGGCCTTTTTTGTGGCCTCGGCGTGATGGCGGCACCACGCAGATATGCCGCATGCGTCGCAATGGGGTGCGCGTGCCGTGCAGACGTAGCGCCCGTGCAGGATAAGCCAGTGGTGCGCCACGGGGAGCAGGTGGTGCGGGATGTTCTTCTCGAGCTGCAGTTCGGTCTGCAGGGGCGTGCGGGCCCCGCGCGTGAGCCCTATGCGCGCCGAGACGCGGAAGACATGCGTATCGACCGGCATCACCTCCTTGTGCCAGATGACCGCCCCCACGACGTTGGCCGTCTTGCGGCCCACACCCGGCAGACGCTGCAGCGCCTCGAGATCGCTCGAGACCTCGCCCCCGAACTCCGTGCAGAGCATCCGCGCCATGGCGGCGAGGCTGCGCGCCTTGTTGTTGGGGTAGGAGATGCTACGTATGTAGGGGTATATCTCTTCGGCCGTAGCCGCGGCCAGAGCCTGCGGCGTAGGGTAGGCCGCGAAGAGCGCCGGCGTGGTCATGTTGACGCGCTTGTCGGTGCACTGCGCCGAGAGCATCACCGCCACCAGAAGCTGGTAGGGATTCTCATAGTGCAGCTCGCTCTCGGCCGACGGCATGTTGGCCGAGAACCACTCTATGACGCCGTCGTATCGTTGTTTGAGGGTCATGCGCGGAGATGTAAGGTACAAATTCGTACAAATGTAACAAATTTTTTCGTCATTGTTGCACCCGAACCCCATACTCCGTCCCCCGACATCCCCGTCCGGACGCTATGCGACAGCTTTGACGCCTTATGCGACGCTTTCCGCCGCGGCGTGTATTTATTTAGGGAAGATGGTATGCCCCCAGCGAGGAGTATGAATACGACCGCCACACATCATCCTCTATCGGGGGCGGGTGTGGCGGCCGTATGTCGGAATATGGTGGGTGGGTGTCAGAGCTTGCGCAGCTTGGCGAAGCGGGCCAGAAGGGTCTTCTCGCCGTAGGAGCCGAAGTCGACAACGATCTTGTGGTCGGTGGTGATGCTCTCGATGCGGACGATGGTGCCCGCGCCGAACTTCGGGTGTTCGACCCTCTCGCCCACGGCGTAGCCGCACGGTGAGGCCGGCGCGACGTCGTTACGCGGCGTGACGGGTATGCGGCGCAGATTCTCCGTCCGTTGCGGCTGCGACACAAGGCGCGGATCGGGCCCCACGCTGCGCTGCGCGGCTGCCGGTGATGTTTGGGTGGCGGCGCGCTGCTGCTGGTAGCGCACGTCGTAGCGGTGGCGCAGCTCCTCGATGGCCGTGCGGCCGTCACGCCGCTGCTCGGCATGCTGGGTGCCGTATCCCTGTCTCGCGCCGCCGTAGGGGCGCTGTCCGTATGTCGTGCGGCGTGCGGCGCCGCTGCGGTCGTAGCCGTCGAAGTCGTCGAAGCCGCGGCCGTCATCCTCGCGCGGGGATGTTGGGTTGCGGCGGCTCAGGTCGCAGTCGCTGTCCACAAACTGCGGGTCGATCTCCGACAGGAAGCGGCTCGGCTGCGAGAACTCCATGTTGCCCCACTTGAAACGCATCTCGCAGAACGACAGCACGGCCTCGCACTTTGCGCGCGTCAGCGCTACGTAGAAGAGCCGCCGCTCTTCCTCGATGCCGTCGGGCGTCTCGAGCGCCCGCTGCGACGGGAAGAGGTTTTCTTCCATGCCCGCGATATATACATACTTGTATTCGAGCCCCTTGGCCGAGTGTACGGTCATGAGCGTGACCTTGCCGCCGCCGTCCTGCTGGTCCATGTCGGTGAGCAGCATGATATTCTGGAGCCACTCCTCGACCGTGGGCTGGTCCTCCTCGGGGCGTTCGCCGTTGCGGATCTCGGCCTCGCACTGCTCGCGGAAGAGCTGCATCGAGTTCAACAGCTCCTCGATGTTGTCGATGGCGCTCGTGGCCTCGGGGGTGTTCTCCGTGCGGTAGAGGGCCAGTATGCCCGACCGCGACGCCACCTCCAGACCGAAGTCGTAGAGCGGGCGGTCGCGGCGCGCCTCCTCCAGCGAGCGTATGAGCGTGACGAACTCCGACGCCTTGCGCACGATGGCGCGCGTGGCGGCGTCGGCCGCAGCCTCGGGCGAGGCGATAAGGGCGTCGAGAGCCTCCCACATCGAGCACCCTTCGGCGCGAGCCATCTGCTCGATGCGCGAAACGGTAGTCTCGCCGATGCCGCGCGCCGGGTAGTTCACAACGCGGCGGAAAGCCTCGTCGTCGCGCGGGTTGATCACGAGGCGTATGTAGGCCAGCATGTCCTTGATCTCCTTGTGGTCGTAGAACGAGCTCCCCTTATATATGCGGTAGGGTATGCCGCGCCGCCGCAGCGCCGTCTCCAGCGCCTGCGACTGGTTGTTGGTGCGGTAGAGTATCGCCGCCTCCTCCCAGCCGTCCCCCGTCGAGCGGAGGCGGTCGCGCAGCGCCGTGGCTATGGCGTCGGCCTCCTCACGGTCGGTGTAGGAGTGGATGATGCGTATGCGCTCGCCCTTGGCCCCCTGCGAGAAACATCGCTTCTCCATACGCCGCGCATTGTGCTCGATGACCGAATTGGCCGCGTCGACGATCGTCTGCGTCGAGCGGTAGTTCTGCTCCAGCTTGAAGACCTTCGCGTCGGGGTAGTCGTTGCGGAAGGAGAGGATATTCTCTATCTTGGCGCCGCGGAACGAATAGATGCTCTGGGCGTCGTCGCCCACGACGCAGACGCGCGAGTGGCGCAGCGCCAGACGCCGTATGATCACATACTGCGCATAGTTGGTATCCTGATACTCGTCAACCAGAATATACTGGAACAGATCCTGATAGCGCGCCAGCACGTCGGGACAGTCCCTCAGCAGGATATTGGTCTGCAGCAGCAGGTCGTCGAAGTCCATAGCCCCGTTCTGCTTGCAGCGACGGCAATACTCGGCATATACGTCCCCGAAGTGGGGTATCTGCGCCTGCCGGTCCTCGGCCGCGTAGGCCGCGTTGGCGACGTAGGCCGCGGGCGTCACAAGGCAGTTCTTGGCGTAGGATATGCGCGAGAGTATGCGGTTGGGCTTGTACTTGTCGTCCGCGAGCTGCATCTGCTTGCAGATCGTCTTGATAAGGTTCTTGGCATCCGAGGGCTCGTAGATCGTATAGCTCGACGTGAAGCCTATGCGCTCGGCATTCTCGCGCAGGATGCGCGAAAAGACCGAGTGGAACGTACCCATGCGTATGTAGCGGCTCTTGCCGCCTACCATCTGCTCGATGCGGCTGCGCATCTGCTCCGCCGCCTTGTTGGTGAAGGTCAGCGCCAGTATGTTCTGCGGCGCGACACCCTGCTCCAGCATGTAGGCTATGCGCGAGGTGAGCACCCGCGTCTTGCCCGAACCCGCGCCAGCGATGATGAGCGACGGTGTGTCGTAGTTGATGACGGCGGCGCGCTGCGCCTCGTTCAGACCCTTGAGTATTTCGGATTCCATCGTATGCGGTTGTGAAAGTGGTGTGAATGCGCGGCGCATGCCCTCACTCTGTGTGGCGTGGGCGTGCCGCCGCCGCGGCCGGAGGCTCCCCCGACGCGCGGTTGCAAAGATAACTCTTTTTCGCATAAGACGAATCCCGACGGCTCATTATGGAATATTTGAATAATTGATATTCGTGAAACCGTATCACAGCATAAAAGCGATGACGGCATAGATGTCGTGTGCGGTACGTCTGTTGCAAAAAAACGGAACCCCTGTTGCCAGAGGTTCCTGCCATCTTTTTTATAGTGCAGATATCGAGACCTGCCGATACGGGCACTTTGATGGTACAAAGATAATGTCTAAATCGACGGTTTGCAAATTTTCTGCCATATTATTTTACTGTGAATCCCGTACATAAGGAGATGATATCATTTGTAAAACGGTTTCTGGGGTAATCGAGTAGCGCCGTAATCTCGCGATGGAGGTCATTTTTTCTGTTCTCCGAGATAATGCCGATCATAAACGATATGACTCTTATTACGCCGCGTATATTATGGCGCTCGTCTCCCGAAATTGGCACTTGGGGACTGCTTTTTATGGATTTTGCGAGCGATATGTTGTATATGCAACCGCCGTGGGCGCAAGTGTTGCGGATGACGCGTATGGTCTCGAGGTAATTCAGGAAGATACCCAGTCCGCACTTGTAGTGTCGTGCGATCTGTTTTTTGAGATTGTTGTCCTTAAGGCTGTTGAACAGCGAGCATATATTGCCCAGCGTCATGAACTCCATAGTTTTCCATGCCGGAGCATAGAGATCTTTGTATCGGCTGTGATGACGTTTGATTACGGGGTTCTCGCGGATGGTTTTGTATACTTTATGCTCGAAATCTGCTATGTACGAGGGGTACATTATGCTCGGATCCACAAACCATGTAGGCGATTTTTTGTAGTGGTTGGAAATCGTATATGTGATGTAGGTTCGCAGATTTATTTCTATGCGGTTGAGGTAGTACGTCAATATTTTTCTCAAATCGTAGTCGAAGTAGTAGAGCTCAACGACATCGGTAAAGGAGCTGTCAGGCTTATATTCATGGCTGCGGTTTGTCAAACTCGGGAAACTCTTCTCGAATGGAAAGGCGTAGAATCCCAATCGGTAGAATCCGATATCCATCAGTATCTCTTTTGCCTTATCTTCGTCTGGAACGGCCATGCCGCGGGATTTCAATAGCTTTATTTGCTCGTCGATGGTAGTAGCCTGTTTGATCATATTTGAATCGAATACTCAGAAAATGTCAGTTGACCGATGTGGAAATTGCTAAACTCGACAGTTTCGCCATTGGGCGAATGGCTCTGATTGAAATCATGGAGGGCGGAGTTGTCACGCCCTCCCCTGCGGTCACTGGATGAACTGGTTGGGTTTGGTGATGTTGTCGATGGTGTTCTGCTCGCCTTCGGGGAGCGTATAGTAGACCTTGACGAAGGCCACATCGCGCAGAAAGTCGACATGTCCAACCTCCACCTTGTCGATCTTGAGGCCGAGGCGCCGCTCGAGGTCGGCGATCATCTCACCGCGCCGCTCGGGAACGATGAGGTCGATCTTCTCGTATATGACCAGCTTGGCCGAGGTGTGCCTGAGCAGCAGGTGGCTCTCCAGAAGCCACAGTACCCCGATCACAAGCACGTCCGCTGCGAAGAGCTCGGCGTAGGATATGTTGAGTGCGAGTCCGTTTATGACCGACGTGGCGATGATGACGAACAGGTATGTCATCTCGCGCACGGGCACCGTCTCCGTGCGGTAGCGTATGACGCCGAAGATGGCGAACAGACCCAGCATCAGTCCGATCTGAAGGTTGACGTTCTCCATCAGGAAGATGAGCATGAACATGGCCGAACTGAAGAGCATGAAGGTCAGAACGTAGTCCTTGCGCTGGCTCTTGCGGTAGTAGCAGAAGCGGACGATGATCCACGCCACGACGAGGTTGAAGGCGAAGCGCATCAGAAGGTGTATGAGGTTCTGCGTGTCGCAGAGCGGCACCCCCAGAAAACTCAGCTGGTGGGTGATGTCGTATCCGAACTCCTCGGCAATCGAGGGATCGAAGTCGGGAAAATCCTGTTGTATCATAGCATGTCGTTTATGTTGCTGTCGTGTGCGGCCATCTTACCGATGGCGCGTATCTTGGCCTTGAAGCGGTTATGTTTCACAAGGGGGTTGGTCAGCGCCTCGCCTATGCAGTATTTGCTCAGCTTGAAGGGCTTGACGCGCAGCTGCGCGAGTATCTGTTTCATGGGCGAGGGGGCGAGGGCATCCTGCTTGAGTTCGATGACCACAAGGCGGCCGAGCGAGGCCGTGTGGCCGTGCGAGGCCTCTGCGGCGGGCCGGAAACAGTTATCCATACCTGTCATACCGTTATCCCCGCAGCTGTTCATATCCATATCCACGCGGCCGTTCATATCCGTATTTCCGCCGTCGGCGGCGCGGACGTTGTCGAAGTGCAGGTCGAAGTCTATGGTCAGGCGTTCGGTCATGGCGTGGTTGACGAGCGTCACGCGCACGAAGCGCGTGGCAAGCGAGGGGCTCAGCGTCTCGGGGGCGTAGCGGGCCTCGCGCCGCAGGAAGTCGGCCGCGGCGGTGTCCGTGGCGGCCGCCGCGAAGAGCGAGCGGTCGAGGGCCATGCGCCGCTTGTGGGTGCGGCCCTTGTTGCTCTTGCTCTTAATTTCGAGATATGTCACGCCTGTCTCGACGTATGTGCGTGTGCGGATCTTCTGGCGCGTGAGGCGGCGGTTGTGGTGCAGGTGGTACATATCCCACTGCGGCGTGTCGTAATAGAGCGTGGCGTAGCGGCAGGCGCGGCAGTCGTCTATGATCTGGACATAATATTGGTCGGCCGCCCGCTCCAGCAGCTCCATGCACAGAGCCTCGTCAACAAGGTACTTCGTGTCGACACGGTTCATCAGACGCACGGCCGCTATGCGGTCGAGGTCGAGTGTCGGCATGCGCCGCCATACGGCAAGGTCGTTGAGCTGCTCGAAGTTCATGATAACGGTGATTTTACCACTTCCCTAATGTGCCGTAACAGGATGTCGCTTACGCTGTTACGCGCGTGCGGGCTGTCGTGGGGCCGCGTCCGATTGTGCGGGATTGTGCGGGATAGTGTCTGTGTCGGTAGGGTTAGGTTAGGTCGGGGCGGCTGCCGATGGCGGGCATGCCGCTGCCTTGCCGGAGGCGGGGCATCACTCCTCGAATATGTATTCGAATATCTTTACGGTGTAGAGCTTGCCGTCGGGAAGGTAGTTGTACTGCTTGCACTTGGTGCCGTCGTCGTTGTACTCGTACTTGCGTATGCGCACCGGCTTGTTGCGGTCGTTGTAGACAACCTCCTTGACGATCATGTCGGTCACGGGGTCGTACTCGCACGTCACACGCTCGATCTGTCCGAACTTGTTGTACTCGGCCTCCTCGATCTTGCGGCCCTTCGAGTCGTAGACGGTCAGATGGTCGAGCCAGCGGGTCTTCTTCTGCGAGTCGGTGTTCCACTCCTTGACTGTGAGGTTCTTGCGCTTGGCCCGCTTGGCGAGCTCCTCGGGACTCAGGGCCTGCGCCGCAAGCCCCTGTACGAATGCCAGCGCGGCAATGATCATTAAAAGGCGTTTCATGGGTCGGTCGTGTAGTTTTAAGGTTGTTTGCAATGGCGGTGCGGGGGTTGGGGTTCCGCACCGTCTGCGGTCTACAAATTTAACGGTATTTTAACAAAAAACAACCTCCGCAACGCTTTTTCGTCGCTTTTGGAATCTTTTATTACCTTTTGACCGCTCCCGATTCGGCCTCTGCCCCCACGCCGCCACTCCGTTTGGGCCGCCCGTTTCGATTCTTCCCGTTTAGCTCTTTTCTTTTTGTCCTCTCCCGTTTGGCCTCTCTGTTTATCCCTCCCGTTTGGCCGTAGGGTTTGATCTCCCGCGTTTGGTCTTTCCCGTCGGTGGCGATCCTCCAAACCATATTTCCTCGCCTCGTCGGGGCGCCATCCTAATGATCCATATTTCCACCCCTCCCGTCGGGGCGAAGGGGAGTAATTCTGCAGCCGTTAGGGATGGTATCCGGTGCGTCCAAAAAATTAACTTTCTCAATACCCTAAAATACAACGTATTGTAAAATAAAATATCAAATAATTTAATTTTTATTGTTAAATTACTTGACAAACGCATCCTGACGTATTATATTTGTCGTGTCAAAACCATAAAAGAGATTTGATCGGGCTGCCGCGCCGAGGTTGGAATCGCGTGTATGTTGCTGTTGCGTAGGGAAAAGGTTGGAGTGTGAGGGCGCGGCGGCCTTGCGGTCAAATAATTTGACCGCAAGGATAGGCCCCATGTTGCCGAGAGGTGTGGGCGGGTCGTGTGGCGCAGGATATCGACAGCGGCCGCCGGGATGTTTTCAACAGCCGTGAGCCATGCCGTACGGATGTAATTGATAACGTGTTGTGCCGCGTAAGGAAAAAGTTATTGAAGTTTATCGACACTGAATAGACATAATATCGACATCATATCGACAGAATTATCGACATAAACCGACCTTATATGAACCATACGAATCTTACAGATGCCATCGGGCAGTTGGCCGCGGCCGCGGGCTACGGCTTCCACACGGCCGACGAACGTTACATGTCGCAGACCATAACCTCCTATCCCGTGATGTGGCTGGCGCCGCCGCAGTTCGACTCGATGGAGGGGCTGCGCCACGGACGCATGACCTATGCCGTGACGCTCTACGCCATGGAGGCGGGGGCGAAGATGTCGGCCGTGGAGCGGGAGGCGGCATACGCACGCCTTGAGGGGGATGTTGTGGAGCTCTTCACCGCGCTGTCGAAGGCCGATGTTGTTGTGGCCGTGGAGAAGCTCACGGTGCGGCCGCAGACACGCACCCTCACAAACCACGGCGAGGTGGCGGTGACGGCAACGGCCGATGTCATCACATTCTTCTGATCAGCCCCGTATCTTCTGTACGTCCCGCGTCCCGTGACTCTCTGCCGACGGGGGCGGTGCACCCGAAACTTATGAGTGGCGGCTGGGGGGGGGTGTGCCCGAAATCTTCGGCTGATGATTTTTCATTCAGGAATAACCGGCCGGGCCTCCCTTACCGGAAAAAACAGAAAAAAACAGAGTAAACAACAAATCAAACCGACACAAGAGATGAAATTCACATCCATACCCGAAGCCTACACCTCGTTTTACGACGCCCTGCCCTATACGGTAGACGGCGAGGGCGCAGTGGGCGACATCGAGATCGTGGTGAGCGACGCCGAGAGCGGCGAGCGTCTGGGCACGAAGTACCTGTACGAATCCGCGGGCGGCACGGTAGACATAGCGCCCGTGCTGCGCAGCGCAGTGCGTTACCGGCTTCCGGAGGGGGTCGAGCGTTGTGCCGTCGTGGATACGGGGGCGCAGATCAAGGTGGCCGTCACGGCCAACGGCACGGCGGCGCCCGTGCGCAACTTCATCGCCGCGAAGGTCGACCTCGGGGCGTTGTACACGCTGCTCGAGGCGCAGAGCGAGCAGCGCATGATAGCGGCCGGGGAGTACGATCTGGTGTCGTTCTTCTCGATGCCGGATGCCGTGGCCGAGGTGTTGGTCGAGGCATACGGTGACAACTACTCCTACCTTACGCTGACGCCGCCCTCGGGCGGGCAGCGGTGTGTGGCCGTGACGCCGCAGGGCTTCGCCGAGATTCCGGAGCGGCTCACCGTGACGGTGAAGATCGACGGCGCGGCGGTCTCAACGATAGAGTACACCGTGGTGGAGAATACGGCGACGGCGCGGCGTGTGGCGTGGCTCGACGCGCAGCATGCGCCCGAACTCTACACCTTCCCCGTGAGCAGCCGCATGACGGTCATGGCCTCACGCCGACGTGTGATGACGGCCGGGGGGCGGCAGACGGTGGCCGTGGAGCGGGACGCGACGCTGCGCGTAGTCTCGGCATACGAGCCGCGGGCGCAGCTCGCGGCGCTGGCCGAGATCATCGTTTCGCCGCGCGTATGGCTCCTTCAGGGGGATGAGAGCCGCGAGGTGGATATCCTGACCGATACGCTTATGACGGCCGACAGCGGCGCTCTGGGGTCGATAGCGGTGACGCTGCGCGAGCGCAGAAAGGAGGCGCGCCTATGATGCGGCTGCGTATAGACGGTGTGGAGTGCGACCTGCCCGCACAGGAGTCACTTCCGCACTTCGGCAAGATGTACGATCTGGCGGCGCTGGCCGACCCTTCGGCGGGGCGTACGGGGCGTGCGATGAGCTTCCGCCTGCCCTCGTCGCCGTGTAACGATGCCGTGATGGGGCGCGCGGCCGATATCTTCGGCGGGAGCTTCAACGACCGCCGCCATGAGGCCGAGGTGGAGGTCGACGGCACGGTGCTGCTCGCGGGGTCGGCCGTGCTGGAGGCGGTGGAGGCGGCGGCGCTGCCCGACACCGACGGCCCGCTCGATGCGGAGGAGGGGGCGGTCTGTGACGGCGCGGGGCGCGTGACCTACGTCGTGCGCGTGGCGGGGGATGCCGCCTCGTGGGCCGAGACGGCCGCACGCACCGACTTCGACGCCATAGCCCTCGACTATGATGCCGTGCTGGACGGCGATACGGTTATGGCGAGCTGGGACGACTCGTCGCCCGTGAAGTTCCTGCCCGTGCACCGCGACAGCTACGACGCCTCGTACAGCTCGACGAGCATCTATTCGCCGCAGCGTATCGGTTCGGTCGGGGACTACCACCCCTTCCTGAGTGTGGGGGCGCTGATGCGGGCGCTCTTCGCGGCGGGGGGATACGAGGCCGCGGGCAGCTTCATGGAGGGGCCGCTGCTGCAGCGCCTCTACATGAGCGGCCGCTACACCTCGGACTCGACCGAGCGTGCGGCATCGTCGATGGGCTTCTGCGCGGGCCGCACGTCGGAGGCTTCGGCCGAGGCCGACGGTATGGGGCGCGTCTATCTCTCGCCTCTGGTGCTGGCAAACTCTCTGGGCAACTTCGTCCAGACGGCCGACCCGGCCGCCGCGCCGGACCTCTACGCCAACGGCCGTGCGCTCACCATCGACGGCGAGGGTGTGCGTTTCACCCCCACGAGCGAGGTGACTGTGGGCTTCGAGCTGGTGATGGACTACACGACCGATTACCGTATCCTGACGCGCGAGCGTCTGGCGGGCTTCGACGCTCTCTATGTCGATTCGGGGTGCGACATCTCCTACCGTCTTGCCAACCCCTTCATCGACCGCAGGGAGTCGCTCACGGCGGGGACGACATACCGGTGTGTGGTCTTCGGCCATGCGGCGGGGGCGACATACCGCGTCGTGTGCCGTTACGGTACGCAGACTACGGCGCTGGCGATCTTCTCGGCGCGTACGGCCGAGGTGAGCATACCGGCCGGGGCGTCGGGGGCGCGCTGCGAGCTGCAGGTAGCCGCCGCGGACGGGTCATACGATCCCTATACGGGCGACTGGGCCCTCTACGACGGGCATGTCGGCGAGACGGGCACCACACGTGTGGAGATGACGCTGCGCACGGCGCCCGAACGTCTTTCGGCGGGCGTTGCGAAGAGCTTCGTGCGCATGTACCTGCACGGCGCCGAGCCCGGGCAGGGCGTAACCCTCGGCACGGGATGCCGTCTGCGTCCGGTCTTCTCGGCGGCGCCCGCCGCAGGCTCGCATATCCTCTTTGCCGACATGGCCCACTATGCGGTGAGCGGGCAGGAGTTTCTGGAGGCCGTGGGCCAGATGTTCAACCTCGTCTTCCGCAGCGACACGGTGCGACGTACGGTCACGGTCGAGAGCCTCGACGACTACCTGCGTGACGACGTTGTCGACTGGAGCGGACGTGTGGTACGGAGTGCGGCGGCCGAGTCGTCGGACATGGCCTGCGAGGTGCACGAGCGGCGTACGCTGGCATACCGCTCCGAGGGGGGCGCCGTGGCGCGGTATAACGATGCGGCGGGCACGGTCATGGGGCAATGGAGCTTCGACACCGCGTCGCAGGCGGCGCTGCGCGGCGAGCAGCGCGAGGTGAACAGGCTCTTCTGCCCCTCGCTGAATGCCGTGCAGGTCTACGCCTCGGCACCCTCGGCGTCGGTGGTGCAGGTGGGCGACCGCGACGGCGAGACGGAGACGGCCGCGCGAGTGGTGCTGTACGAGGGTATGAAGACGCTGCCTGCGGGCGAGAGGTGGGGATTCCCCTCGTATGGCGGGAGCTATCCCTATGCGGCGTTCCACCACGCCTCGCAGCGTCTCGACGGCACGCTGGCGGCGGGGGATGATCCCTTCACCCTCTGCTTCGAGGACCGTGACGGCGCCGAGGGCCTCCACACCCGCTACGATGCCCAGTGGCGGCAGCAGGCGTCGCGACGGCAGGTGCGGGTGACGGTGCGGCTGGCGCCGCACGAGCTGGCGGCGCTGCTGGACGGCTCTTCGGGGCAGGGCAACGTGCGGTCGCTGTTCCGTCTGGGTCGCGGCGTCGAGACGGCGCTCTACCGTCTGGGTGCCGTCGAGAGCTATGACGCGGCGACGGGTCAGGCGCAGTGTCTGATGCTGCGCTGCACGGAGGATTGAGTGCGGGGGCGCGCAACCCCGCACCCGTGAATCCCTAATTCCACAAAAAACGAAAAAGAAAACGATGCAAACGAAAATCACAATCAGAAACGAAGCCCAGACGTGTTACATCGACATCGAGGGCACGATAGGCATACCCGAGGAGCGGCAGTTCGGCGGCGACAAGAGCCGGGTGGCGACCTACGAGAAGTTCCGCCGCGAGGTGGCGCGCATATCGGAGGTAGCGGCGACGGCCGTAATAGTGAACATCCGCTCGACGGGAGGCGACGTGAACGACGCGCTGCTCATATACGAGGCGTTGCGGTCGCTCGGGGCGCGTATCACCACACGCTGCTACGGCTATACGGCTTCGGCCGCGACGGTCATAGCGCAGGCTGCGGACGAGGGGTGCCGCGAGATCTCGTCGAACGCCCTCTACCTGATCCACAATTCGGAGTGTGCGGTCGAGGGCAATGCCGAGACTTTGGCCTCGCGTGCGGAGCTGCTGCACAAGACCGACGTACGTCTGGCGCAGCTCTACGCCCAGCGTTCGGGCCGCGGGGAGGAGTTCTACGCGGCGCTTATGGCCGAGAACAACGGCGGGGGCCGCTGGCTTTCGGCCGAGGAGGCCGTATCGGCGGGTCTTGCCGACCGCATCTTCGACGGGCTGATGACGGGGGTTATACTTCCCGAGGGCACGCCCCTGCCTCCGCAGAAGGGTGACGGGGCGGCCGGCGGTGAGGACACGTCCTCGCAGCAGGGCGGCGACACGGCCCAGAGCGAGACGATACCTTCGGCGCGGGCCGAGAAGCCCGACAAGGATGCTACGTGCGAGGTTGTCGAGAAGGCGGCCGCGGCCGTGGCGGGCGATGTGGTGAAGTGTGCGGTTCGCCGCTTTGCCCATTGCTGGGACAAGTTCATGGAGCGTGTGCGCTCGCGCCGCGAGGCACGGCGTGCGGCCCGTGACGAGGCCGAGGCGAAGGATGCGGCCGCGAAGACTGCGGCGGCAAAGACTGAGACGGCGACGGCGGAGGAGGAGAAGCGTGATAGCCTTGCGCGCAATGCCGTGTCGGCCTCGACGGTAGCCTTCGACGAGGGCCAGCGCCGATATGGCGCCAGTGTGGTGCGCGCGGCGGAGGACCCCTCGACCGAACCGCTGAGTTCGGAGTCCAACGCCCTTGCCTACAAGGAGGATGCGCGTGTCTTCTCGTCGCTGCGATAGCGGCCGGGGCTGCGCGCGGCGGTGATGCCGCCGTGGAGGCGGCCCCAATGGCGGCGCGGATGATGCAGCCGCCGCAAATGAATGTATAACAACAGAAAAAATCGAAAAATCATGTCTGGAATTATCGTAAATCCCAAGAATTACACGGGCCGCGAGCTCGAAACCATCTTTTTCCGTCCGCTGTTGAGCGGGCCGTCGGTCGAGTCGCTCGGCATACGCGTACTCTACAACATGCCCGTTCCGACGGTTGTGCAGTTGTGGGACCGCACGGGCAACGTGCTTCAGAGTTTCGACGAGGCGTCGTCGTGGGGCGGCGGCACCAAGAGCACGCACTATCAGAAGACGATCCCGCTGCAGCGCGTGAAGGCCGAGAACGCCTTCGGTGCTGCCGACTACTTCTCGACGGTGTTCGAACTGATAACCAACCGCAGTGACGTGAACATGGAGGACCTGACGGGCACGGAGCTCGAGGCGGCCGAGACGGAGCTCTTCCGCAACGCCATCGCCGACAGCATACGCATGAATCTGTGGCTCGGCGACAAGGGCAACGAGTACGGTACGGGCTACACGAGCTTCGACGGACTGTTGAAGCTCATGACCGAGCGCATCAAGGATGGTTCGCTGCACCTGTCGAGCAACGAGTTGACGGAGCTGCTGGGCGAGTACTCGATCAAGGAGCTGTTCGACAAGCTCATACGCGGGTCGAGCCCCCGTCTGAAGGCCCTCTATCCCGAGGGTGAGGTTGCCTTCTTCGTCTCGTCGCGTCTGTACGAACTCTATGAGGACTATCTGGACGACATGTCGATGCCGGGCGGATATGAGGATACTCAGTTCGGCCGCGGGCAGCTCAAGTATCACGGTTTCCCGGTTATCGAGCTGAACCTCAATCCGGCACTGGCGTCGTCGACGCTCTCGCACGAGTTCTGTATCTTCACCGACCGCCGCAACCTTGTCATGGCGGTCAACACGGCCGACACGCCGGGCTCGGAGGTGCGCATGTGGTACAATCCCGACGAGATGGAGAATCGCCAGAGGGCGGTCTTCGCCATCGGCTGCGAGATCCTCGACGATGATCTGGTATCGGCATACATGGACGTCACAATCTAACGCAGGGCCATGTCCGAGGGTAAACAATACAAACCCGTAGGCGGGGTAGTCGCGGCCGAGCTCTTTGCGGTTCGCGGCCTCGCCTCGCCGGCGCAGATGACGGCAGGGACGGGCACGGCGGTGGAGCTGTGCGACGTCGGCTGTTCGTACAGCGAGACCTTTACGGTGGACGAGGGGCGTGTGAGCGTGGAGCATGTTCTGGTCCTTCGCGCCGACATGAAGCGCGCCGAGGCGTGGTTCGACGAGGCGTTCGTGGCGCGTTGCGGCGACGAGGGCGTTGCGGCGCTGGTGACGCTGGCCTCGGGCGAGACGCTTGTGGCGGGCTGGTCGCCGCGTTTCGGCTTCGAGCAGGCGCTGCGGCTGCGGTCGCTGGCGCTGCGCTCGGGCGCCGAGGCCGTGGACGAGCCGCATGCGGAGCTGACGCTGGCCGCAACCGACACCTCGCGCGCCGCCGCCCGTACAACCGTAAACGGTTAATCCCTAACCTCTAACGTAAATCGTACTGCTTATGGAAAACAACAGAACCAAAAGTGTGGCGGCGGTAGCCGACCGCAGTCCGCAGCCGCTGCTGGCGCTCTCGTCGCATGCGGTGTCGAGCGACAAATTCTGGCGTTGGGGCGATGACAACATGATGCCGGCGGTGCTGTCGCTCATGTCGCGGCGTTCGACCACCCACCGCCGCATCATAAACGACAAGGCCGACTATATTGCCGGCAAGGGCTTCTCTTTCGACGAGACGCAGCCGCTGCTGGCGGCGATGGTGGCGCGCGTGAACGGACGCGGGGAGTCGCTGCGCACGCTGCTGCACCGGCTGGCCTTCGACAAGATGCTCATGGGCAACGCCTTCATGGAGGTGGTGACGGATGCCGGGCACAGTTTTCTGGCGCTCTACCATCAGGATGCGTCGCGCTGCCGTGTGGCGCGCGACTCGCAGCACGTAATCATGCACCACGACTGGAGCGCATTCCGTTCGGAGGAGGCGGTGACGCTGCCCCTCTATCCGCTCTTCGAGCGTCAGGCCGACGGGTCGCTGCGCTCGATGGTGCACTACAAGGACTACGAGCCGATGTTCACACACTACGGCGTGCCGAAATATATCGCCGGCATGGGGGTCTCGGCCATAGCCTACAAGACCGACTGCTGGAACATCTCGCGTCTGGACAACTCGTTCCAGCTCTCGGGCGTGATGATGCTCGACGCCACGGCCGACAACGAGGCCGAGGCTGAGCGTATCGTGCGCATGGCCGAGAAACGCTTCGCGGGCAACCCGGGGCAGGTGATGTTCGTAATACGCGAGGGTGCCGAGGATGACAACTCGCGTTTCATCCCCATCGAGTCGAGCAACGAGGGCGACTGGAACAGCCTCCACGAACAGGCTACGAGCGATATCGTGATAGCGCACTCGTGGTTCCGGTCGCTGAGCGGTCTGGACTACTCGTCGGGCTTCAGCTCGGAGCGCATACTGCACGAATACGAGGTTGCGCTCAATACGGTCATTCTGGCCGAGCAGGAGGAGCTGATGGAGCCCGTGCGCATACTCATGCGCGAGGTTGCGGGCGTGGACCCCTCGTCGCTGGAGATCATCAACCGCCCGCCGACACGCTCCAAACCGATCTACATGAAGGTTTGGGAGGCGCGCAAGGCCGACGGTCTGGACTACGATCCGGAGGACGAGCGCCAGCAGGCCTTCCTGTCGGAGATAACCAAATACAACGTGACCAAGATAGGTTGAACCGGGCCGCGTGCGGCGGTCTTCGGGCCGGCCGCACGGCGGCCTTAAAATGCGTATAATTATGGATAACGTGATCATAACGCCGGCCGAGGTGATAAGGCTGGCATTTGCGGACGGGGGATATGTCTCGCCCGAAGCCATCGGCGAGGGGGATATCACGGCGGCGGTGAGCCGCTGGGTGGAGCCGGTGGCGGGGTCGGCCGTATGCGCGGCTGTGGCGTCGGGGCGCTATCCCGATCTGAAACCCCATCTGGCGGCCGCGTCCGCGGCATGTACGCGGCTGGAGGTTCAGCCGCGGCTCAACGTGCGTACGGGTCAGGCGGGGCTTACCGAGCCTGCGGGGCTCTTTGCCGCAGCGGCGGCCGAGTCGGCGCGCATCGAGCTGATGCGGTCGCTCAAGGTGCAGGCGCACGCTATGCTGCTGCGCCTGACGGAGTATCTGGACGAGAACGCGGCGTCGATACCCGAATACGATCCGCGTGCCAACATACTCAAACGATGTCGTACGGATGGAGGCTTTGTACAGATTTTTTAACGGTTGCGCCGTGTCGTTTGCGGCGCTGCTCGCGCCGCTGCCGCCGCTGGTGTGGTGCGTGACGCTCTTCATCGGCGTGGACTTCGTCACGGGGGTTGCGGCCTCGCGTGTGGAGGCGCGGCGCGAGGGGCGTGCGTGGCGTTTCGAGAGCCGCGAAGCGTGGCGCACGGCACAGAAACTCGGATTCGTGATCATAGCTCTGGGCATGGCATGCATGATCGACGCCGTCACGGCGGGGTTTTTCGCCCCCGATCTGACGCGGCTCTTCGCGGGCTTCGTGTGCGGTGTGGAACTGTGGTCGTTTCTGGAGAACGCCTGCCGCATAAGCGACGCGCGGGCGCTGCGGTGGCTGAGCCGCTTCGTCGGCCGCGAGATAAAGAAGAAGGGAGGGGAGCGATGAGCCGCGGTGTGGATAATTGCAACCCGGGAAACATACGCCGCTCGCGCGTACGCTACCGCGGCGAGGTGCACCCCTCGCGCGATCCCGACTTCAAGCAGTTCGAGTCGATGGAGTGGGGCTACCGCGCCATGTTCGTGCTGCTGGACACCTACCGCCGCCGCTACGGGCTCGATACGGTGCGGGGTATGATCGCACGCTACGCCCCCGCCGAGGAGAACGACACGGCGCGCTACGTGCGTACGGTGTGCGAGATGACGGGCATCGGCCCCGACGAGCGGCTCGATACGCGCAGCCGCGCGACGATGGTGCCTCTGGTAGCGGCAATGTCGTATGTCGAGAACGGCGTTGCGGCCGTGCGCGGGCAGGTCGAACGGGGATTCGATTTGGCCGCGGAGTGAAAATTTCGTAATTTTACCTTTGGCGGGTGTCGGGCGTCGGCGGCCGCTGCGGATAAATTTACGTATCTGGATGTGCGTGAGATTGTCCCTTCGGCGGCGCGGGCGTTGTCCCGTATGTAACGTATGAAATGAGAAAGAAGAGTCGCAGCCAATGCGCATGAGTCTCGAAAATATCGGGCGGCGTCTGTCGCGTGCGCCCATGCTCAAGGCCTTGGTGCCTTTGGTTGCCGGTATAGTCGTGGCCGGCCGCTGGTCTCTGCCCCTGTGGGGCGCCGCGGCCGGCCTTGTCGTATGTGTTGCGGCCGGTGTTGTGTGGCGGCATCGGGCGAGGGCCGACCTCTTCATTGCGGCGGCTATGTTCTTTGCGGGATGGTGTGCCGCGCAGATGCGGCCCGCGGTGCAGGCCCCGCAGGGTGAGAGGGTTATGGAGCTGACGGTGGACGAGGTTCTCACGCGCCGCGACGGCGTGACGCTCGCCGAGGGGCGTATCGTGGCCTTCGCCTCGGGGCGGGATGTCGAACGCTGCGGCGCCGTGGTGAGGATATGGGCCGATGGGACGCTGTCGCTGCGCGAAGGGGAGCGTCTGGAGGCTTTGTGCCGTGTGCGGCCCTTCGCCGACAACGGCTACGGACGTTACATGCTGCGGCAGGGTGTGGCTGGGAGCGTGAGCCTCGACAGCATGCGCGTGATACGGCGCACGGAGACGCCGCTGCGCTGGGCGCGGCGGTTGCACCACAAGGCTGTCGAACGTATCTCGCAACTCGGGCTCGATACGCCGACGCAGGCCGTAGTCGCGGCCATGGCCGTGGGCGACCGCTCGGGGCTGACGCCCGAGCTGCGGGACCGCTACGCCCGAAGCGGAACCTCACACCTGCTGGCCGTGTCGGGCCTGCACGTGGGCTTCGTATTCATCATAGTCAACCTGCTGCTGATGTGGATGCTGACGCTGTGGTACGGATATGCCGTGCGGTGTCTGGTCGTGGTGGCGGCGATATGGGTATATGCCGCCGTCACGGGATTCTCGCCGAGCGTGGTGCGTGCGGCCGTGATGTTCTCGGTGTTTCAGGTGTCGATGGCCTTGACCGTACGTTTCGACTCGCTCAACTCGCTCTGCCTTACGGCCTGCATCATGCTTTTGGCCGATGCCCGGTCGCTGACCGACGCTGGATTCCGGCTCTCGTTCCTCTCCGTCGCGGCCATACTCGAATGGGGCCTTCCGATCTACCGCGCAACCACACGCCCCGAGATCCTGATGGCATTCGTCCCATACAGGTCCGTCGGGCACGAGATCCGCCACATTGCCCTGCGCACGGTGCGAGTCGCGGCGCGGTGGGTATGGTGCGGTGTGATCATGGGAGCCGTGGCCAGCGTCGTGACGGCGCCGCTGGTGTCGTATCTGTTCGGGACGGTGTCGCTGTGGAGCGTTGTGGCGGGCCCGGCGTCGGTACTCCTGAGCGGCATCACGGTGGGTGCGGCCATGGTGTGGGTACTCTTCCCGCTGCCGCTGCTGCAGCCCGTGGCGGCGTGGGTCACGGCGCGGGCCGCAACATCTCTGGAGGCGTTGGTGGAGGCCTGCGCCGGAAATGACGCGATGATATGGGAGGGTTATGTCCCGGCCTCGGCCGCCGCATGGGCGTATGTGGCGATGGCGGCCTTCACGCTGTGGCTCTGGAGTGTGCGCGACAGGAAGCGCCGGCGCAGAAGACGCAGAAAATGAGAAAAAAGAGTTGCTGTCGTGATTTTTTCGTATCTTTGCGCCCCGAAACGACGGCCTCGGCCGCCGATAGAACTTTTCCCCAAATGAAAGGCGTTTACACAATTCTTCTGCTCATCGTGTCGAACATCTTCATGACGTTCGCATGGTACGGCCACCTCAAACTCCAACAGATGAAGGTTATCTCGTCGTGGCCCCTCTATGCCGTGATACTCTTCTCGTGGGGTATCGCTCTGGCCGAATATTCGTGCCAGATCCCCGCCAACCGCATCGGCTTCGCCGGCAACGGCGGCCCCTTCTCGCTCATGCAGCTCAAGGTCATACAGGAGGTGATCACACTGGTTATATTCTCGATCTTCTCGGTGGTTGTTTTCCGCGGCGAGGCACTGCACTGGAACCATCTGGCGGCATTCGCATGTCTGGTTCTGGCCGTCTACTTCGTCTTCATGAAGTAGTGTGCGGCGGGGCTTCCGCAATCACAATATCGACGCGGCGGGTGCGGCCGTACGTATAGTGCGGTCGCGTTTGCCGCACGCGCGGTCGCGAAAAGCGGCGAGGGGCGGGTTTTTCGGGTAAAAATCCGTATCTTCGCAGAAAATATGTCTGTCCGATGCGACTGAGCGATATAATCACATTCTTCACCGACACGGTCTTCCGCAAGGGCGCGGGCGAATATCGCAATCCCGTGGCGCGGTGGGCGGTGCGGCAATACAAACTTCTGTTCTATACGGTGCAGGGCCTCTCCTCGCACGGCACGATGGTGCGCAGCGCGGCGCTCACATTCTATACGCTCATGTCGCTGGTGCCGGTGGTGGCGCTGGTCTTCGCCGTGGTCAAGGGTTTCGGTCTGGCCGAGGGCCTCGAACAGAACCTCTACGAGGTGCTGCCCCAAAGCCCCGAGGTGATAGATTACGTCGTGGGCTTCGCGCAGAAGGCGCTGGCGCGCACGCAGGGCGGATGGGTGGCTCTGGTGGGTGTGCTGACGCTCTTCTGGGCCGTGATCAAGGTCTTCGGGTCGATCGAGGATGCATTCAACAATATCTGGGAGGTGCGCAGCACGCGCAGCGCCGCCCGCAAGTACGGCGACTATATAGCCGTTGTGGTCGTGGCCCCCATCCTCTGGGTCATATCCTCGTCGATGGGCAACTACGCCGCCGAGATTCTGGGCGTGGCGGGCTCGCCGGCGCTCGAGGTCCTCTCTCGCGCGGGCTCGCTCGTGGTGGCGTGGGTGATGTTCACCTTCATCTACGTCGTGCTCCCCTCGACGAAGGTGCGGTTTACCGCCGCCCTTACGGCCGGCGTGGTCGCCGGCACGGCCTTCGTGCTGTTCCAGTGGGGATATGTCTACCTGCAGCGGTGGATGACATCCTATAACGCCATCTACGGCAGCTTCGCCGCCCTGCCGCTGTTCCTGCTCTGGATGCAGATCTCGTGGGAGATACTCCTTCTCGGGGGCGAGCTGTCGTTCGCCTACCAGAACGTGGCGCGCTTCGACGAGGAGCGCGAGTCGCTGCTTGTGAGCTACGACTGCCGCCGCAAGCTGATGGTGGGGGTGATGGTTCTGGTCTCGCGTGCCTTCCGCGACGGGCGCGGCGCCGTCTCCTTCTCGGAGATACGCGACCGTCTGGATGTGCCGACGCGTATCATGAACAACATACTCTACACTCTGGTGCAGGCCCGCATGCTGAGCGAGATACGCACCGAAGGGACGGATTACGACCTCGAATATGCCCCCGCGCGCGATATCTCGACGCTGCGCGTCTACGATATACTCTCGGCGGTGGATTCGCACGGCTTCGGCCGCGATACCATAGATATGCGCTCAAACCGCGAGCTGCGCCGCTGTGCCGAGGTTGTGGAGCGGCTGAAGGATGTGACGCGCGCGAGCGCGGAGAACGTGCTTCTCATAGACATTATGGACGGCGCGGAGCAGAAAAGCGAAGATTAGGAGAGTGCGGGTGAGTATTGTTTTGTGGAAGATATGACTGGACTTAAGGATATTTCGAGTGTGACGGTCGTGGGCAGCGGCAATGTTGCCGAGGCTCTGGCCGTGGCCGTGGCCGGGACTGAAGGCGTGGAGCTGCGCGGCATTGCCGCCCGCAATGCGGAGCGTGCGGCGCAGATAGCGGCCATGGCCGGAGGCGTATGGTCGGGTCCGATATCCGGGGCTGCGGCGTCGGATCTATACCTTATCGCCGTGAGCGACCGTTCGGTGGCGGAGGTTGCGGCGGCGCTGCCGCACCGCGGCGGCGTGGCGGCGCATACGGCGGGGAGCGTGGCGGCGGATGTGCTGCGCGCGGCGGGATGGGAGAGGTGCGGTGTCGTATATCCCTTCCAGACCTTCACCGCAGGCCGCAGGGTCGATTTCAGTCAGGTGCCGCTGTTCGTGGAGGGTTCGGACGAGGCGGCCGCATGCCTTCTGGAGCGGTTTGCGCGGCGTCTGGGCCGTACGGTCTTCCGCGCCTCGTCGGAGCAGCGGCGCGCGGTGCACCTGACGGGGGTGCTGGCCTGCAACTTCGTCAACGCCCTCTACTCGATGGCGGCCGACTATCTGGCCTCGCGCGCCGCGCTGCATGTTGACGTTCTCCACCCCATAATCATGGAGACGGCACGCAAGGCGGTGGCCATGGCGCACCCGCGCGACGGGCAGACGGGCCCTGCGGTGCGGAACGACCGCGCCGTGATCTCACGGCATGAGGATATGCTGGCCGGGGAGCCGCTGCAGAGAGATATATACAGACTTTTAACCGAATATATATGGGAAACTTCAAGGAAGATATAGCCCGCACGCGCGCCTTCGTCTTCGACGTGGACGGGGTGCTGACCGACGGGGGCATCGTCCCCATCGACGGGGGCAAGGACTTTTTGCGCAAGTACAACGCCAAGGACGGCTATGCCGTGGCGTATGCCGTGCGGCGCGGATACAGGGTGTGCATCATATCGGGGGGGCGTGGCGACCTGCTTCGCAGCCGTATGGAGCGTCTGGGCGTGACGCGCATGTACCTCAATTGCATGAACAAACGCGAGGCGCTGCTGGAGTTCGCTGCCGACTACGGCATCGACCTTGCCGATACGATATACATGGGTGACGACATTCCCGATCTGGACTGCATGTCGATGGTCGGCATACCCGTATGCCCGAGCGACGCGTGCAGCGAGGTTGTGGAGGCGTCGCGGTATGTGTCGGAGTTTGCGGGGGGCTGCGGCGCCGTGCGCGACATCGTGGAGCAGACGTTGCGGGCGCAGGGCGAGTGGTGCTGCGACACGATGGGTGTAATGGGCGTAGCGTCGCGGTAGCGTCGCGCAACTATATTATAAGCAGGTGGATACGATGTAGGGTAATTGTTATTCGACCATTTCGTTATGTGCAAATAATAGGTGGATGTTTGACTCCATTATCCTAAATCCGCTTCCATGATCGTATGCTTTACCATAGTTCTTTCCCGACTTGTAGCTCCCGATTCTTATATCGTACATTATTAGTCCATCGTCGATAAGTTTGAGGAATTTATCGAGAGATGGATCTGTGTATATTGAGGCTCCGTTAAAGTAGAAATATTCGACATCGTTAAGCACCTTTGTTTGCAAGGCTGTCGTATGTATATCCGACAGAATCGTCTATGAGATTGTTGGATTTGGCATCGAACACTTCTATTTTCAGGACACGGTTTTTGCTGTCATTATGCAGACGGAATGAGTAAATTCCCTTGTACGAATTGCTTTTTGATGCAAACATTGAGGTGTGCAGATTCTTTAATCCGGGATTATCGTCATAAGGCGAGCCGAATTTATCTTTGAGATAGTTGTTTGCTTTGGGAGGGAAGTTGGGCGATTTGGTGAAAAGAGTTACATATGATTGGGATTGTTCACGATGGCGAGGTCTGGCTCATCGAGATTATTCTCGACAACTCCAACGTAGTCTTCGAACGTCTTGCCGATTCCGGTATTGTGAGACCTTTTGCTTTGAACAAAACCCAGAGCTTTGACTTGGTGGAATTTTTCTATTATGTAGTCTTTGTTATTCTTCATACTTTATAATTTTTATAATTAAAGTGTCAATGATGTTGTTCCCGTTTTGGTAGTCGGCGTCTGTTAGAAACAAGTGTTCGATACGGAACTTGAACTCCTGACATATCGTGTATATTTGATGTAATGTATATTTATGAGGGTAGCGATGGCTTTCTATACATCCGATTTG
>OOCH01000815.1_pt1 | contig 28479 bp, 28 predicted proteins | sample 1671641 | NCBI WGS metagenome assembly OOCH01 (sample SAMN06348177, study PRJEB24527) | human gut metagenome | biome: human gut; feature: ankylosing spondylitis patient; material: feces | host: Homo sapiens | place: China | collected 2015-10
ATGATTGAATTAGGGCTTACTAAATAACAGATTCTTACTAAATATTCAGAGGAAGATTATTCTAAGGCTGAAAAGGCTCTTAATAACAGATAATTATAATAGAAATCAAACTTTCTGTATTCTTTTTAATTATCCCCTAATAAAAAACAAAACCCCTTCACTTAAACTAAGCGAAGATATTCATATTACACAATCTCAAGCACATGCTCCGTAACATTCTTATTCTTATCAACACCAAATGCCTTAAACACAGGATTATCATTATCCATAAGGGACATAATCATATATACAGCAGTCGAATCATATGCTAGTCTCTTATCCTCCTCAGAAGGTCTTGCAGGAGTCTCCGGGTGAGAATGGAAATTGCCAAGCATAGTTAATCCAAGACTTCTTGCATCCTTGACTGCTGCGAACTGTTCTTTAGGATCCATAGTAAAATGTACATTATTATGGTCAAGATTAGTAAGAAAATACACCTTCTCAATAGACTTAACATCCCCATCAACAAATCCCGCAATCACCCCACAGGATTCATTAGGAAGCCCATCTAAGCAATAACGTACAATTGAATCATAATCCACCTTTTTAATTCGTATAACCATACCTGTCCTCCAAAACAAAATTATCACTTTCATACTTATCCAGCGTAAGCCCCGCGCACACGCTGGAAGAGAAAACATATATAAGCAGAATAATGAGATAATCATGTGCAGCGCACTTTGGAGTCACCGGCACTTAGCAAGCCAACGCTTTCGGCGTTGGCGAGCTTAGTACCGCTGTGAACGACAAGTAGCGAAAGCGTGCCTGCACATGATTATCCCATTATTCTGCTTTGATATATATTTCCTACATATGCATATCACACTCAGCCTGTTCATAATCAATAAGTTCATGAATTGTAGGATTATCGCCACATATAGCACAATGATGATCCTTTGGAAGCTTAATTGTATGGAATTCCATCTTTAAAGCATCATATGTAAGAAGTCTTCCTGTAAGAAGGTCTCCCTTTCCAATGATGTACTTGATAGCTTCCATTGCCTGAAGACTTCCGATAACACCACCCATTGCTCCGATAACGCCTGCCTGCTTGCATGTTGGAACTGCATCCTTTGGTGGTGGGTTCTTAAATACACATCTGTAGCATGGTCCTTCTCCCGGTACATAAGTCATAAGCTGACCCTTGAATCTTATGATTCCGGCATGTGAGAAAGGCTTCTTAGCCATAACGCATGCATCGTTAATAAGGAATTTTGCTGGGAAGTTATCTGTTCCATCAATTATGAAATCATAATCCTTGATAAGCTCCATAACATTCTCAGATGTAACGAATTCTCTGTAAGTCTTAACTGTTACATCAGGATTGATTGCTTCCATTGTTTCTTTAGCAGATTTAACCTTAGCCTTACCGATATCTGCTGTTGAATGGATAATCTGTCTCTGAAGATTAGATAAATCAACCTCATCAGCGTCAACAATACCGATTGTTCCAACTCCAGCTGCTGCCAGATACATAGCTGCAGGAGCTCCAAGTCCACCTGCACCGATTATAAGCACGCTCGCATTAAGAAGCTTCTTCTGTCCTTTAGCTCCAACTTCCTTTAAAATAATGTGGCGCGAATACCTTTCAAGCTGTTCATTAGTAAACGCCATTAGTATGCTCCTCCTCCCATGAAATATAAGAACTCAACTGCATCGCCTTCATTTAACTTTGTTGTCTCAAAATCATCTCTCTCAACAAAATCATCATTAACAGTAACTGTTACATATTCCGGATTCTCAACATTCTCCTTAACGATAAGCTCTGCTACTGTAATTCCGTCTTCATATTCCTTCTTGTTTCCTGCAACTGTAATCTTCATAACATCCCTCCCTGTTAATTAATTTAATCCTTCAAATAATCCAAGCAATGCATCCTTAGTTGTCTTTCCTGCAATTCTGCCTGTCTCAGAACCCTTATTGAATGCAACAAATGTAGGTGCCGCCAATACTTCATATTTAGAAGCAAGCGCTTCATCAAAGTTTACATTTACCTTGTAAACATTAAGCTTTCCCTCGTAATCATCTTCAATGTCTCCTACAACCCCTGCCATCATCTTGCATGGGATGCATGAATCTGAATAGAAATCCACAAGAACCGGAAGTTCTGACTTAAGAACCATTTCTTCGAAATTCTCTGCATTAGCTCTGGCTGCCATAAGCCCTCCTTTCCTTAATCCTCGTCTTCTACCTTTCTAACGATAAGCGTATATGTACCATCCTCATTAGCTGTAAGCTTTAATATCTGATGTCCCTCTTCCTTAATACTTCTTGGAACATTCTGAACAGGCTCACCGTCATTCATTCTGACTGCAAGAATCTGTCCGTCATCTAACTCCTCAAGTGCTACCTTTGCCTTAACAAATGTTGTTGGGCAGACCACATCAGTAATATCTACTGTATCATCAATCTCAAAATCAGCCATTGTATGCCTCCTTAATCTTCTTATAGAATTCTTCTCTTCCAACTCTGTCGAGTGTGAACTTAAATCTTTCACTTGGCTTTGCGTTGTCTGCAAAGAACTGGATTGCCGCATCACAGACACGGAATAACTGTTCTTCATTTCTGATAAGCGGAAGTGGTGATTCACCCTTGCTTATAGAATTACCAAATGTACCTGCAAATGAAATGATATATGCAGAAGGTGCGTCCCACGCATCTGTTGGACAGGATTTAGCGCATCTGCCGCAGTAATTACATTTGTCATAATTAACTGCAATCTTGCCATCCTGCATAGTGATTGCACCTGTACGACAAGCCTTCTCACATACTCCACAGCCGATACATTTGTCTTCAATCCACTTAACATCAGCAGCACCCTTGATACCAACATCATTCTCCTCTGCCTTAAGACAGTTGTTCTGGCATCCTGTAACACCGAACTTGAACTTGTGTGGAAGCTCTCTTCCGAAGTATCTTTCGTCTAACTTAACTGCTATGTCATAAGAATCTATGTTACCACTAGGACATATTGTATTGCCCTGACAGGCTGTGACTGTACGCACTCTGGGACCACATACACCAGGTCTGCAGCCGCCCTCTGCAAGTTCTTCCTTAACAGCATCTATATCTTTAAGTTTAATAAACGGAATCTCAACGCCCTGTCTTGATGTAAGATGGACATGTCCGTCTCCATATTTGTCTGCAACTTCTGCAATCTTAATGAGATTCTCGGCTGTAAGATATCCACCTACAACCGCAAGACGAAGTGAGAAGTTATTCTTCTGCTTCTGTCTCATGAATCCGCCCTTCTTAAGTGTTCCATAATCAACTTTCTCTGCCATAATATCCTCATTTCCGTGCCATGCACTATTCATTATCAGTAGACTCTAAGGCTGCTCTGAAATCTTCCTTAAGATCATCTATATCCTCTATTCCTACGCTGACTCTTATCAGATCGTCATACACCCCCGAAGCTTCCTTATCCTTATCGCTTAGATGAAGTGCTATAGTAGAAGCCGGATGTATAACAAGTGTCTTCGTATCTCCTATGTTAGAAACAATATTAGGAATCTTTAATGCATTTATTATCTTAAATGCTCTCTCCTTGCTTCCAACCCTGAATGTTATTATCGCACCATAGCCTTTAGTAAACTGCTTATCAGCCACTTCATGATACGGACTGCTCTCAAGTCCCGGATAATTAACTGTAATTCCTTCAAATGTGTCTAAGTATCTGGCAAGTTCATACGCGTTAGAACAGTGTCTCTCCATTCTGAGCCCTAATGTCTCAAGTCCAAGATTATTAAGAAATGCATTCTGTGGTGAAAGACATCCTCCTGTGTTTCTGAATAATCCGTTACGAAGTTTAATTATATATGCCATTGGACCGAATTTCAAATATGGTTTAAGTCCCGGATACTTTTCTTTATCAAACTTGAACTTTCCATTAAAGGTAAGTATTCCGCTTATCGCATCACTGCTTCCATTAATGTACTTTGATGATGAATTAACTACCACATCAGCTCCAAGTGTAACAGGCTGTATAAGATATGGCGTTGATACAGTATTATCAACTATAAGCGGAATTCCATGTGCATGTGCAACATCCGCTACTGCCTTGATATCTGTTACATCAAGCTTGGGATTACCAATTGTCTCTGCAAATACAACTCTTGTCTTATCTGTTATAAGTTCTTCAAAACACTCTGGCTTATTATCAGCCACATATTTCACTGTAATGCCAAAGCTTTCCAGGTCTTCAAACAGTTCGACTGTTCCACCATATAATCCACATGAAGCAACAACCTCATCACCCTGTCTTACAATATTAGCTATAGAATTAAATATTGCCGCCATTCCGGAAGAACACGCTACACTTGAAAATCCTTTTTCCAGCTTGGTAATTCTTTTTTCAAATGCTTCTATCGTCGGATTATTGATTCTCGTATATGAGAATCCCATCGCCTTATTATCAAATATTCTCTCCAGTTCTTCTGCACTCTCATGCTTAAATGCACTTGACTGATATATAGGAACAAGTGTTGCTCCGTTAGGATAATCGTCAACGCCATCATGCAGCAGTGATGTGTTAAAACCACTCATATATTTCTCATCCTTTCATCTGTTATGCGATGAACATTCAATATTTATTGAACTGTCCATATATTAAACCCTTTTACCTAGTATGTCAATAGGTTATTTGAGAAAAAATATAACTGCCTGAACAATCTCAGGCAGTCATGAACTATCATTAACATTTACTATATAATATAACTGTCTATTCCCACATTAGAATTAACCAAATCTGCTATTGTAATATTGCTGAAGTAATCATTAACAAGCTTCTCAAAACCTTCCCACATCTGTAAAGTCTTACATTCTGCCGCCTTCGGACATCTGTTAGGCTTCTTCTCAAGACATGCAACCGGTGCAAGTGAACCTTCTGTTACAAGAAGTATACTAAGCACTGAATAATCCTCCGGATTGCGTGCAAGCTTGTATCCGCCACCCTTTCCTCTTAGTGATATGAGGAACTCATTCTTGCTTAATGTTGCAACAATTGCTTCAAGATACTTCTCAGAAATATCCTGTCTTCTGGCAATATCCATAAGTGGAATATATTCTCCTGTATTATGTTCCGCAAGATCAATCATGACCCTGAGCGCATATCTTCCCTTTGTTGAAATCTTCATATATATAACCTCATTTCTTATAACACATTAATACTGTATGTTAAACATACTTTACCACAATGTTTGTATATTTTTCAAGTGTAAAATAAATTTATTTGACGGGAATGCTTGCCGCAACGCATAATTCTCCCCAGCCTCTGGCTGAATCAGGCCATACATTTCCCACCCGTGTTGCACCATTTATAAGGTATGCTTTAAGCTTTTCACCATACATATATTGGTCATTGCCCTTCACAATCCCCCATTCCATCAGCATTGCAGCAGCGCCCGTAACCATAGGTGTTGCAAAAGATGTCCCCGTGACAGTTTTCTCCTTATTCCCTGGAATTCTTATATTAACTCCCGGTGCTGTTATGTCAGGTTTTGCATACAGCAGAAGGCCGCTTTTTACATTAACTCCCCTGCCAGAAAATGTGGCCGCACTCCCCGGAGCACGCCCATTGGCACCAACACATATTGCCCGCCTCGAAGTCCCCGGTATTGTAAATGTGTACTCAGGCGACGGCCTTAAAAATCCTGTTGCTCTGCTTAATGTCGAAACCGGAGGAAGCCACATATTAAAGAATCCATCCAACACATTTGCTGCGGTAAATCTTATATCCCATATTCCAGAAGTAATATATCCGCTTGTCGCAACTATGGCTGCATATATCTCTTCACCCATATAGAATGGTCCAGGTCCATATGCCTTTGATACGATACGCATATTCTTAATGTTATGATGCACAACCCCCGCATTTCTTTCACTTATAACCAGTCTTTCCCCTGTTGGCGCAATAAGTTCAATTCTTGCATTGTCCATTGCCCTTTTCCATATCTGTATACTTATCTGCGGCTCATAATCACCAATTGCAAGTTCTGCATCCAGTACATTTCCACTGATAAGCTGACCTGAATAATGTGTTCTGCCTTCTCCTTCATTGCCGACCCCTATACATATACTGCATCTGTATGTTGAACAGCAGTCATCTATAAACATTTCAAATATCGAACCACCCTCATGATTGCCATAAGTTCCGCCATAACTTATATTAACCACAACCGGCTGACTATATTCAATAGCTTTTCTTATGCAGTAATCAACGCCTCTCATAATCTGCGTTGTCCTTATGTATGCATTTCCCCCTGAATTTCCCAGCTTTACAATTAAAATGTCAGCATCAGAAGCAACACCGCTTCTTCCACATGCAATAACTGCAACTTCATTGCCATGTCCGGTTACATCTCTTGCCGGCAGTGTCTTTACAGCTCCATTCTTGTAATCCTCCAGTATACTGTTAATTTCCATATCAGAATATGTAATACCTGTTGTCTGATCCCATAACGCCTTAATTCTTGTATTCCCTGAGTCATCAAGAAATTCATTATTACCTATATCTATTCCCGAATCAATTACCGCTACAAGCACACCTTTTCCGGTCACGCCTCCATACTGGGTTTCTTCTGCCTTTGCAACATTAACACAGGCTTCTGACTTAGCTGCATACAATTCAAAGTATAATGCCTTAGGCTTTTCAATAAATATAATCTCTGGTTCTGTGGCAAGTGCTTCAATATTATAAATCGTTGTTCTTACAATCCAGTATCCACACAGAAGCTGCGTAAACTCTGCATTTGTATAAATGCTTCTAATCCTGTCCAGACTTCCAGCCGTCTTGACAATTATCTCCCACGTTCTGTCAGAGTCATCAAACCCTGCATCCATATCAGGTACCTGCTGCCTTATATCTTCACTTGTATCAGCACTAATCTGCAATAGATTCTCAATTCTCGGATTCACACATAATTCTCCGGTTAAGTTTACATAATATCTATGCCGACAACCACAATAACATGAAAACAGCTGATGCATACGCACCAGCCGTTAATTAATTCAATATCATGTTTTCTTGATAAATTCTATACGACACTTAGGACACTTAATACTTATTCTGCCCTTTCCCTTAGGAACTCTTATCTTCTGTCCACAGCTTGGACATTTGAAAATTCTATGTGTCTTACTGTCCTTAATTCTTGCTCTTACCTTGTTAAACTTACTCATGAATTTATAATGAATCTTCATGTACTTCTGGTTTTCAGCACTTCTTCTTGATATATTTCTTGAAAACATTCTGAAATATATGTACACAATACCAAGGAGTGCTACTGTATATATTACATTACTCCTTAAGAAGAAGGTAAGTATAATCAAAGCAAGAACTACATATGATAAACATCTCGAAAGCTGGTCCATGCCATATCTTCCATACATAAATCTTGAAAAACTCTGCTTAAATCGGTTCATAAAAAACATTCCCTTTCTATATATTGAAGTAATTCACATCAACATACATATGGTAACATACAACCCGATAAAAGCAATTAAAAATGTATAAAATAAATATGATTGTTCTATATATTTTGTAATGACACCTGTTCAATATTCTTCTGTAATGTACCAATCAATTCCTCAATAACTATAGGTTTGGATAAGAAACCATTCATACCGCATTCCAGTGCTTTTTTTCTATCTTCATCAAAGGCATTGGCAGTCATGGCAAGAATAGTAATCCCAGCCAGTGCCGGATCATTCAGTGCACGGATCTGTTTGGTAGCCTCATATCCGTTCATTACAGGCATCTGAACATCCATCAGTACGATATCATAATTACCCGGTGTCGAATTCTTAACCTTCTCCACCGCCTCAGCTCCATTTTCTGCAGTATCAACCATGAAGCCATACGCATTAAGAAGTTCCACCGCAATTTCACTGTTCAGTTCATTATCTTCCACAAGCAATATACGTTTGCCTAGGAAATCTGAACCCGCAGCCGGAAGGATTGTATCCTCTGCCTCTGTCTGTGTCTGGCCGATTGCAGTCATCAAGGTATCTCTGATATCTGACATGAACATTGGTTTCGCACAGAAAGCAGTTACCCCGGCTGCTCTGGCTTCCACTTCAATTTCTGACCAGTCATAAGCAGTCAGAATAATAATCGGTGTATCATCACCAAGTCTGCGAATCTGACGGGTGACTTCAATGCCATTCATATCTGGCAGACGCCAGTCGATGATATAAGCGTGGAACGCATCTCCAAGTTCCATAGACTGTCGTGCACGAAGAACAGCTTCCTTGCCGGAAAGTGTCCATTCTGAACGCATTCCAATCCTCACAAGCATTTTGGTCACGCTGTCACAGGTATTGAAATCATCATCTACAACCAGCGCTTTAAGACCTTCCAGTTCTGCAATCTTCTCTGTATGGTGTTTCTCAGACTGAATCCGAAATGGCAGACAGACAATAAATTCAGTACCTTTGCCCTGTTCTGTCTGAACATCAATCGTTCCGCCCATCATATCCACAATATTCTTGGTAATGGCCATTCCAAGCCCTGTCCCCTGAGTCCTGCTGACTGTGGAAGTACGCTCTCTCTCAAAAGGAGAAAAAATCTTCTTTACAAATTCCGGGCTCATGCCGATTCCATTATCCTTTACCCGGATCTCGTACATTTCACTGCCCTTTACTGTCCCTGGGAACTGCTTCAACCGTACAGAAACAGTTCCTCCTGCAGGAGTAAACTTAACTGCATTCGACAAAAGGTTTAAAAGCACCTGATTCAGTCGTGTCTTATCACAATAGACATCCTCATCTGTCACATCCATGACATCCATATAAAGATCCAGCTGCTTTGCATGGATCTGCCCACTGATGATGGTCTTCAAATCATGAAGTACATCCGACAGATTGACCTCCGTTTCTTCCAAATGGATTTTTCCACTCTCGATACGGCTCATATCCAATATATCATTAATCAGTGAGAGGAGATGGTTGCTGGATGAAAGAATCTTGTCCAGATAATCCCGGACTCTTTTCTGATCATCAATATTACTTACCGCCAGTGTTGTAAAACCGATAATCGCATTCATTGGTGTCCTGATATCGTGAGACATATTGGAAAGGAAAGTACTCTTTGCCCGGTTTGCTGTCTCTGCAGCACGTACTGCCTCTGAAAGTGCCTGATTCATTTTCCAGTCAGCAGTACGGTCTGACATAACCAGAATAAATTTCTTTTTCCCGTTTATCTCACAGCACATCGCAATATTATGAAACCAGCGTTTTTCCCCTGTTTTCAGATGAACATATTCGAAATCTCCTTCTTTCTGTTCATGAACCTGAATTCCTTCCAGATAATTTTTCTCTGTATCTCCCTGTTCTGCCATATGCAGTTTTGCCAGAATACTACTATCCTTACGAATCTGTTCTACCGTAATGCCCAGCAGTTTTTCCACATTCGGACTGATGTAATCTGCCTGATATGTTTTTGCATCCAGCATCAGGAAAACATCATCCACATTCATTGAAAGCTTTTGAAACAGCTCATCCCGGTACAGAATCTCCGTATCTTTTTTCCTTAAGTTTGTCCTGCTTTTTTGAACAATCAGGCTTATAAGGAATGCGGCAATACAGAACACAATCGCACTAACTAGAAGTATCGTACTGCGCTGCAGGCTGTTCATACTGGCATTGACAATATCCGCCTGTACAAGTCCTAAGAACATCCAGTCCTGGATATCCGATTTTTCATAGACCAGATAATAGTTTCTTCCATCCAGATCCAGCAGCATCGCGTCGGTACGTCCTGCTTTAAACTTCTCTGAAAGTTCATTGACCTCTTTTTCAGACATATCAGAATGCTCTCTCAGAACACCGAAAAAATTATACACATTCCCCCATGTTTCAGAAGAATGATCGACCACAACACGGCCATTCGGATGAACAACAAAACTCTGGGCATTTCCATCGAAAGCAGAAATATCCAGTACATCTACGATGTCAGAGTTTTCATAAGCAATGGCTATGGCATCATATTCAAATCCCTGATAAGTTCCGTGAGCCTTAGGGGTGGCAAAAACAAGCAGCTGAGATTTTCCGGGAACTGATGCATTCGCAATAACATCATTTCCCTGCCGGATCTCCTCTTCAATATTTTCCTGTAATCCAAGGTACCCGGTTTCCCCTGTTGGCATCTTATAGTTCCCGTCGGCTGACAGAAAAAAGAATTCCAAAAAGCCGGTATCCTCCTGCGCTTTCTTTATATAATCACGAATTTCATCTTCACTGGATGTATTCTGCAGATTCTCTCCCCACATATGAAGATAGGTCAGGTTTTTCTCTGTCAGTTCCCTCAGCATATTATCAGACTGATGAAAAACTTCCGTCAGATGAGAAACACTTTCCTCATAAACAGTTTTCGACACAAATCCAAAATATCGGAAAACCATCAAAGCAATGCACACAAAACCAGCTATAAAGACAGCTATCTTTAATCGTTTTCTCATGACAGGTTTCTTTCTGTCTTTACTATGTTTCCTAATATCCATTCTTCTCACCTCAGAGTCATGTAGTCTTCTGGCTCTGCAAGAATGGCATCACCATCTGAAACATATGCTGTCCATGTATCATCCACAGAAATATCTCCTCCATCAAATACAATGTTTTCATCTGTGGGATAAGCTTCCATGTGTTTTGGTATTGCAAGACAGGTTACTGTAAAAGTATCATTGTCCTGAACTTTTTTTCCATCCATTGTAACGTTGCTCAATGTATAGCCATCATCTGTTTCTTTGATTTCCACGGAAATACCGCTGAACACAGGCAATGAGCCTCGGTTAAACGGAATAAATCCGCCCTCATAGCCTTCTACAAAATTTTTAACCGTCTCTTTCAGTTCAGCTCCACTCATCTTGCTGCTGTAAGCCGACAGACTGTTTGGCATGATCATGTCGCCTGCCATTTTTTCAGTATATCCAGCTTTCAGCACGTTTCCCGTAAAGCTGTTTCCAGTTGCGATCAGCACATCTGATCCATAAATGCCGCGCAGAGTGTTTGCCATAACTGAATATGCCGCATTGCCCCCACTGCTATGAAAACGATTGGAATAGGATTTCTGCGAATCCAACACGATATTCTCCGAAATAGCTTCTTCCTCAAGAAGCTGAGAATTAAACGACTGATATGCCTGCTCTGCATTGTACTCTCCTGAGATCATCTTTGAAACCACATCCTTGGAAACGGAGAAAAAGTCATTTGATGCAATGCGGATATACATATGATTTTCTTCGATCACGGATTTCACATCTTTCAGATATTCCGTAAGCTGCATATCCACATCCTGACTGTAGCTTAACAGATCCTGTCCATCATAAATGATCCGCTCCTGCGCATCCTCTGAAAGCATTGTGTTCAGCACCTTCATTGCTTTCTTCCGGCGTGTTTCATCCTGAGTCAGGTCACGGTTTAAAGCCACCTGAAAATATGGTGTAGTCATAAGCCACTTTTCACCATTCTTCTGAAAGAATGGAAGAAATGTTGTGTTAATCCCCTGATTCTGAAACATTTTTACTCCAGAAGAGCTTCCAAAGTACATGGCAAGCTTTCCACTTTGATACATCTCAACTATATCATCATAATTCATATCCAGATCATCCGGGCTCAGACCAGTATCCTGGATAAATTGCTCCATGCGTTCAAAAGCCTCAGGCCAGATAGTACTGTCCAGACCTTCTCTCTTTTCATTATCAGGATCACTGTAGGCAGTACGCCACTTGCGTCCATCTACAGAAGACAACTCTGATGCTGACAGACCCTGCAGTGTTTCCATACAGGTATAATCATAATAATAGTCTGCAGTAAACCCACGGATTCCCACTTTGTCAAATGCCTGGCAGGCAGAAACAAAGCTTTCATAATCTGTTGGGAGAGGGATATCATACTTTTCAAAAAGATCTTTGTTAACTACAAAACCGTGTGCATCCGCACACACTGGAATCCAGTTTACGCTTCCATCCTCATTCATAAAATTGCTAAGGTAGCTGTCATAGACCGCACCTGCCGCATTGGTTGTAGAAAGATCCATAAGACTGTCTTTTAGGGGACTCGCATCATGCAGTGAAAAACGACAACAAGTTATAATATCCGGCAATCCACCGTTTTCCTTAAGAAACTTGTAGAAATCCAGATTATTATTTCCTACTACAAATTCAACATTGATATCCGGAAGCTGTTCCTGAATATATGGTGCATATTTTTCATACAGGCTTGTGCTCCATAAGTACACCGTAATTGTTTCCCCATCTTCTTTTTCTGCACTTTTGCCGCCACAGCCTGACAAAAGTGATATAGCTGTCACCATTACCAGAAGAACCAGCAAAACTCTGTTACATTTTTTCTTTTTCATTACGAATTCTCCTCTGAGTTTCCTTTGCATTTTTCTGCGCCGTAAAAAAAACCTATGACTACCGCCATAGGTCTTATTTCTGATTGAATAATAGCTCCTGTCACATACAATTATCCTGCTGCTTTCGGCATATTAATATTCCATGTACTCTTCCCCATCGAGGTTCTTCCAGTAGAACTTATCCTCCAGTATCATATAACTGTGTTCGGAGTTCTCTTTAGGAATTGAAACTGAACCAGGATTCATGTATATGTAATTATCTCTCTTCTCACACTTAGGTACATGTGTATGTCCGCAAAGTAGAATATCTCCTTCCTTTAATGCAGGTATATTCTTCTCATCAAGCTTGTGTCCATGTGCAATAACGATTGATCTGTCATTGAAATTAAGATATGCCTGTTCTGCAAGTACATTAAAGTCAAGCACCATCTGGTCAACCTCTGTATCACAATTACCTCTTACGCATATAATCTCATTGCGTAAAGGATTAAGCATTGCAATAACTTCCTTAGGTGCATATTCCTTAGGCAGGTCATTTCTCGGGCCATGGTAGAGTATATCACCTAAAAGAATGAGTCTGTCTGGCTTCTCTGCTTCATATCTTTCAAGCAGCTTTCTGCAATAATATGCAGAACCGTGTATATCTGATGCAATCATTATCTTCTTCATATTCTGTCCTTTCCTTATATAAACCGATTCTTAATTATCTTGCAAGCTTATTAAATGTTGGCACTTTATAATGTGAAGCATTACTTAAAAACTGAGATAAAGTATTAGGAACCTTGTATGTATCAAGTACCTTCTTCATAAAAGCAATTGATCTTTTCTTATACTTCATACTTCGTAATACTGTTACCGCAGCTCCATCATCATACCCCCTTGCAAACTGCTTTGCATATCTTGCAAATTTAGTTTTATCAAGTTCAGGAATGTTAAAATAATTCTGAAATATCTCCATTGCCTCAATAATTCTCGTATTATCAAAATCAAGTTCTACTGCAGGTCTTTTCACCTCTATATTACCAATATGACATACAGACTGCTTACACACGTTAGAATACAGGCTTATATTATCAGACTTGACATTCGTAAGCGAATATTTGTTATACAGATGTATTCCGGTAAACATTCCGCTTGAATTATCCTCTCCAAAGAAATAATTCAGTAAAAGCTCTGTAATATCTCCCTGTGCATCTGATTTCTTAATATACATACCTCTTCCAACACGGATTATCTCTCCCTCGTCAGAGAGTCTTTCGACAGCCCGGAAGAATGCTTCCTGATTCATCCGCACAAATCCATGCTCATACATATCATTAGCCGACACAACCGTGCCATCTGCCACATTATCAAAGTAATCTAATATCTTATCTCTGTTCTTCATAATTCTTTAGCATGGTGAAGCTATTACACTTCTTCAAGATTGATTGTCTCTGTTTCTTCTGTATCATCAGCAGATTCTTCCTTTTCAGGCTTTTCTTCTTCCTTGCCATCTGCCTTCTCATTAATTACCTTGACTTCAACCTCAACATCTCCGTCTTTCTCATCAAATATAACATCATCATCAAAATCATCATCTGATGCAAGACAGTCATCCTCATCAACAAAATCAGAATCTTCCTCATCTTCTTCATCGACATAGAAATTAACAGGAATAACTTCTACATTACTGCATACAGCCTTACCAATAATGTACACTGTGTGAATTCCTTCTTCGTCAACATTATCAACAAGATTCTTAACACCAGCTATCTTTCTTGAAATATCACATGTTGCATTGACACCTTCTGGAAGAATGATAGTTACTGAACTTGCATTACTTGAGAAATTAATATATACATCCTTCTCAAACACTGCAAGACCGAGGTCAAGTACTGTCTTAGAGGCCACTGCTTTAAGCTCGCAGCCAGCAAATACCTCGTCTTCAACCTCTATAACCTTCTTCTCTCCGATAGCATTATACTTACGGATTTCATCATCAAAACTATCATTCTCTTCTTTAGCGAATCTTTCCTTAGTCTGCTTGAACTTATCAAAAGCAACCTTGCCTGCTACAGCAGCAGCGCCTACTCCTAAAACAACCTTAGCCAATCCATGTTTCTTTGCCATAGTATTATCCTCCAATTCACGCATTATAATGCAATCTACTCTTTAAATTCAATCACCACAAAATCTTGTTTTAGTATATCATACTCTCTATACAAAAATCAACGCGAATAGACACATCCGCAATAATTCTGCCTGTATAGATTATACTCATGTGAAAGCTCAATAGAACGCTTATATCCCTCTTTTTTCTTAAAATCAGATAAAAGATATGGCATATCATATTCCTCTGAAAGCTTTAAACCTATTTCATTAAGCTTGACGCTGTTCTTTAGAGGGCTTATTGTAAGCGTTGTCGTAAAATAATCAAATCCACCAGCCTTTGCAGTCTCACAGGTCTTTCGCAGTCTCAGCTCATAACAACGGAAACATCTCTCCCCGCCTTCCCTGCACTGTTCATATCCTTTAGCTATGTCATAGAATTCCTTAGTATCATAATCGCCTTCTATGAAGGAAACCTTATACTTTGCCGGAAATTCACTGATGAATCTCTTCTGTTCTTCAACTCTTTTTCTGTACTCTTCCTCAGCAGATATATTCGGATTATAGTAGAATACAGTTATATGGAAATAATCAGAAAGATACTCTATGCAATGGCTGCTGCACGGTGCACAGCAACTGTGAAGCAGCAGTGTCGGTACAATTCCGTCTTTCTGGAAACCCGCTATCTTCTTATCAAGTTCTTTCTGAAAATTTCTCTGTTCAAAAGGTATTCCCATATTACTTAACCTGTCCTGTTATCTCTTCTAACGCAGCGTAAAGCTTTTCCATCTGCTCATCAGTTCCTATTGTAATTCTTAAATAATTATCAATAAGGGGCTGATTGAAGTATCTGACAAATATGTTCTTTTCTTTAAGTTTTTCAAATATTTCCTTAGCCGGAACACTCTTGTGTGTTGCAAATATAAAGTTAGCCTTAGAGTCAGGAAATGAGAAGCCTAACTGTGATAATCTCTCCTTAGCATTCTCTCTGGTCTTAACTATCTTACCCACGCACTCTTCAAAGTATTCCTTATCATTGACTGACTCAATACCATAGCTTATTGAAGTTCTGTTCATTGTGTATGAATTGAATGAGAATTTGACATCATTAAGAGCCTTTATAAGCTCATGATTACCAAAGCAGTAACCTATTCTCATACCAGCCATTGAACGTGACTTAGAAAATGTCTGGACAACCAGCACATTTTCATACTTATTGACAAGCTCCATTGCTGACTTTCCGCCAAAATCAATATAAGCCTCATCAACAATAACAACTACATCCTGATTATGTTTAATAATATCCTCAACCTTATCAAGTTCCATATAAAGTGCTGTAGGAGCATTAGGGTTAGGGAATACCACTCCGCCATTCTCCTTGTAATAATCTTCTGGAATTATATTAAAAGCCTTATCAAGCGGCTGCTTCTCATATGGAATTCTGTAAAGGTCAGCCCATACACTGTAGAATGAATATGAGATATCAGGAAACAGTATCGGCTTGTCAGAATTAAAGAATGTCAGGAAGCACATTGACAATACATCATCAGAGCCAACTCCGACGAACACCTGATTATCATTCATTCCGTAATAAGCTGCAATTGCATGTACAAGGTCTGTAACCTCAGGGTCCGGATAAAGCCTTAAATCGCTGATATTCATTCTCTCTGCTGCCTCAAGCACCTTAGGTGTTGGAGGATATGGATTCTCGTTGGTATTAAGCTTTACAACATCTTTAACCTTAGGCTGCTCTCCCGGCACATATGGCTCAACTCTTCTGATATTCTTCTCCCATGTCTTCATATATAAGTCCTCTTCTTTCACGAATAATTATAATCCCATCTCTTTAGCAACTTCTGCAAAATGTGGTAATGAATTAACAATTGTATCGTAAGATACACAGTATGCAATTCTAACATATCCAGGGCATCCAAATGATGACGCAGGAACCATAAGGATATTGTGCTTCTTGGCTGCCTCACAGAAAACAGTTTCATCTTCAACAGGCGACTTTACGAAAAGATAGAAAGCACCCTCTGGCTTTACACATTCAAAGCCTAACTTTGTAAGTCCTTCGTATATTGCCTTTCTGTTCTTGTCATATGCCTCAAGATTAACCTGTGCATCAACACATTTTGCAACAACTCTCTGCATAAGTGAAGGTGCATTAACGAATCCTAATATTCTCGTTGCTACAGAAGCTGCTGACTTAACATCTTCTGAATCAGTAACCTCATCAGGAATAACAAGATATCCGATTCGCTCACCTGGGAGTGAAAGCGACTTACTGTATGAATAACCAACAATAGTATTATCGTAATATTTAGTAAGATATGGAACATCAACACCATCATAAGCTAACTCTCTGTATGGTTCATCTGCTATTAAGTAAATCTCTGTTCCGTACTCTTTCTGCTTCTTATCCATAATAGCAGCCATCTTCTTTATAGTATCCTCTGAATATACAACTCCTGTCGGGTTATTAGGATTATTAACGATAACAGCTCTTGTCTTAGGTGTAATCTTTGCTTCAAACTCGTCAAGCTTAGGCTGGAAATCCACAGTATTAGGTGAAACAACCACTAATTTCCCACCAAAATTACTTACATAATTCCTGTATTCACCAAAAAATGGTGCAAATGTCATAACCTCTTCGCCCGGATTAAGTAATGTCTTGAATATTGTGTTAAGTCCGCCTGCTGCTCCAACAGTCATTACAATATTAGTATGGTTAAAATGTGTTCCGAATCTTCTATTAAGTGACTCTGCTATAGTCTGTCTTACATCCTCATATCCTGCATTACTCATATAGCCATGTATAAATGTTGATTCTTCATTATCTACTATATACTTAACCGCTTCATTAACCTCTGCAGGTGCTGGAACATTAGGATTGCCAAGTGAGAAATCATATACATTCTCTGCCCCGTATAACCTGGCAAGTCTGTTGCCTTCCTCAAACATTGCACGGATTACCGAACTGTTTTTTACTAAAGAAACCATTGAATCAGCTATCATTGTTTATATCCTCCAAAAAAATATGACTACATTATAATCAAAATCATTTGATTTTACAACTTTCAATACATTCAATCATATGCTATTATTTATAATAGTTTCAAATTTATAATCTGGGGGATGAATATCATGTCTAAAGTTCTTTATTCAATATACAGATATATTGTTTTAGGATTGTTTCTCGTTATAAACATATGGCTGTTTCTGCTTAGCATTTTCAGCACCAGCAAAATGACTACTGATGCAAGTGAATATACATATTACACAGGAGATTATGTGTGGGTTCACCTTATAGTACTTGCCTGTATTGCAGTCCTTACCTATATTCTCGTAAAGAAAAAATTATTTACCATTCTTAACAGATACCTGACTGATAACGATAAAGCCTTCAGAAAAGTGCGTAACATTTGTCTGATAATCATTGGAATCACAGGAGCAGTCTGGGTTATTCTTACACAGTCGCATGCTGGTGCCGACCAGTATTATGTACTTGATGCCGCTGCTGGTCTTAGAAGCCATGACTATACAATGTTTATGCGTGATGGATATATAGCTAAATACACTAACCAGATTGGGCTTTTATTCATTGAATACATTATTGGTTTCGTTGTTGGTGACTATAACTACATATTCTGGCAGCTTTTAAATGTCATAATGATAGTATTCACTTACAAAATGCTGGCAGATTTATTCTCAATATGGAAATTGCCACGACTTGCATCTGTCTTATTCCTCGTCCTTGGTATACTATTTTTCCCATGGACACTTTACAGCGTATTTATATACGGCAATATAGCCGGCTTATTTTTTGCTGTCATGGCATTTAAATATACAATGCTTTTTGTTGGCTCATCCAATACAGACAATTCCATACATATCTCATATATTGCGGTCACTGGAGCTGCTATGATGATGAGCGTCATGGTTAAAAGTAATTATCTTATATTTATGATTGCTCTTATTTTATATACAATTGCCGAAACATTAAGACATAAGAACATACAGATTATTCTTGTTACATGTGCCATAGCTGCAGGATTTGCCATACAGGCAGTTTTTCCTAAATTAATCATAGAGAAAATATCTGGATATAATCTGGATAATGGAGCTTCATCATGGACATGGATAGATATGGGACTCCACTCGACAACCGCAACTGTATATGCAGACGGATGGTATAATTCCAGAATTGCATCTCTTTATGAAAGAAATGATTATGATTCAAAAAAGGAAGCTCAGGCAGCCAAAGCAGATATTAAAGGTTACATAAACAGCTATAAAAGCGATCCTAATGCATTTACATCTTTTCTTTCAAAGAAGATTGCATCCCAGTGGAATAACCCTGGTTTTCAGTGTTTCTGGATAACTAATGTCAGAAACAGCAGTATCACGCAAAGTGGTATTATTACAGATATTTTATCATTAAAAGGAGGCATACCTTTTATGAATTATCTTAATATACTGCAAAGTATAATTTTATTTGGAAGTATGCTATCTTTAATTCAGTTCCAGCTTCAACCGTACTTCCACTGACATTTATAGGTGGTTTCATATTCCATATATTCTGGGAAGGAAAATGCCAGTACACACTTCCATATTTTGTATTGCTGCTTCCTTTAAGCATTATTGGATTTTTCTATATGGCGAAAGTCTTTATAGATTTTTCAAAAAAACACATATATCATTGTGCAGCTGGCTTAATAGTCCTTATATTAGTCACAATCATATTTAACCACTTTATAATAATTAACCATGACAATAAAAGTTATAAAGAATATAAGGATTATACTATAAAAGTTGAATCTGGTGAAATAACTGAAACTGATAACTGATTATACATCTGGGGGTTATATGAGTAAAAATAAAAAAAATTGTTTATATATTGTAATTCCATGCTACAACGAAGAACAGGTTTTGCCTGTTACCTCAGGCATGTTTCTTGATGAACTTAACCATCTTATCAAAGCCGGCAAAATCAGTTCTGACAGTAGGATAATGTTTGTCAATGATGGAAGTTCTGACAGTACATGGGATATAATTACGGATTTATCAAAGAAGGATGAACATTTCATCGGAATAAGCCAGAGCCGTAACCGCGGACACCAGAGCAGTGTGCTTGCCGGTCTTATGGAGGCTTCCCAGTATGCTGATATGACTATATCTATAGATTGTGACGGACAGGATGATATTCATGCAATGGAAGATATGGTTGACGCTTACCACGATGGCTGTGATATCGTATATGGTGTAAGAAATGACCGTTCAACAGATACATTTTTTAAAAGAAACACAGCTAAAGGCTTCTATAAAATCATGGCAGCACTTGGCGCAGAAACTGTATATAACCATGCTGATTACAGGCTTTTATCAAAGCGTGTGATTAATGAACTGGCACAATTCAAAGAAACTAATCTGTACCTTCGTGGGCTTATCCCGCTTGTCGGTTTTAAAAGTACAAGCGTATATTATTCAAGAAGCGAACGACTTGCCGGAAAGTCCCACTATCCTTTCAGCAAAATGCTTAACCTTGCATTAAACGGCATAACAAGCCTTAGTGTAAAACCACTCCGTCTTGTTATGTCACTTGGTATTATCGTTTCAATCCTCAGCTTCATCGGTGTTATATGGGCTGTCGTTGACAACCTGCTCGGCAACACAGTAACCGGCTGGGCAAGTACAGTATGTATCGTATGCTTCATGGGCGGAATACAACTTATGTGCCTTGGCGTTATCGGGGAATACATCGGGAAGATATATATGGAGGTCAAGAATAGACCCAGGTTTATTATCAGTGAGAGGACTTATCAGGAGCAAGAGAAGAATAAGTAGATTCGAACAAAGAACAAAAATACCTGTAAGAAGTCATATAGACTCCTTACAGGTATTTTCATTATTCCACACCATCAATAAATCTGGCAACAAAGCTTAATGCCGCACCAAGCCCTGATTTTCTGCCGCCGCCATCTGATATTCTTAAATAATCCGCATCAGTATCAAATGAATAATCATTAACAAGACGTTCTTTAATACTATTCTCATATTGCTTAAGATATGGTGCAACTGTTCCGCCAAGAACAATATCACAGTCCATCATTGTGTATATGTTATTAATTCCAAGAGCCAGATTGTCCATATATTCATCTAACACATCAGAATTATTCTTATTTCCCTGCGCTGCCAGTTCAAAGAAATTGTCAAGTGTCATATCAAGCTCTGATGATAATACCTTTTCTGAAACATATGCTTCAAAACAGCCCTTCTTACCACACAGACACTGCTTTCCTCCAGGGTGAATAACCATATGTCCGAATTCGCCGCCACGGTTATGAACACCATTTCTGATTGCAGAAGCGTTAATATATGCACCTCCGACACCTTCACCAAGCATAATATATATTTTCTCATCCTGAGGCTTTCCATTAAACCAGTGGTCTGCGTATGCCTCTGCCCTCGCATCGTTCATCACTACGACTGGATAATCAATAGCTGATATAAGCTTTGTAAAATCATAGTTTCTAGCTTTTAATGGTGGAGCTGAGATAAGAATCTGCTTTTCATCATCAAGTATTCCCGGAACTGTAATGCCAACTCCCAGAATGTCATCTCCGCCTGCTCCAACATAATCCACTGCATGTCTTAACGCATCAGTAAGCTTCTCAATATATGCGCTGCTTTTACTAAAATGTGCTTTAACATCCATACTGTATATAATCTGACCTTTAAGTCCGACTACATCTACATTAATATAGTCAGCTTTGATATTCACGCTGATGGCTTTTCTTGCATTATTACTAATAGTAATTGCCTGTGCCCTTCTTCCACCTGTTGAAGTGAAATTGCCAACATATTCTATAAGTCCATCTTCCATGAGCATCTTAAGATTCTGATTGACTGTCGGCAGCGACAGACCTAACCGGTCTGCTATCTCCTGCCTTGATATCTTATCTGAATTATATATCAGTCTGAATATACGGTTTTTATTAAGTTTTTTTACATCCGTGTTTGTTAGTTTCTGTGATGAATCCATCCATTACCTCTCACTTAATCCCGGTTAACCTGTATGTCAATTACATTACTCGCCAAATACAGCGATATAATCTTTCTTGAACTTCTCAATTCCTGCATCTGTAAGTGGATGGTGAACCATCTGCTCGATTACCTTATATGGTACTGTTGCAATATCAGCTCCTGCAAGTGCGCAGTCTGTAATATGTATTGGATTCCTTACACTTGCGCAGATAATCTCTGTCTTAAGATCATAGTTAGCAAATATATCTGAAATATCCTGAATAAGATTAATTCCAGGCTGTGATATGTCATCAAGTCTTCCAAGGAAAGGAGACACATATGCTGCACCTGCTCTTGCAGCTAAAAGTGCCTGATTAGCTGAGAATATTAATGTAACATTAACCTTTATTCCCTCAGATGATAACACCTTAGTAGCCTTAAGACCCTCAACTGTCATAGGAATCTTAACAACCATGTTAGGATGGATTGCTGCAATCTCTCTTCCCTCTTTGATCATTCCTTCTGCATCCTCAGTAGTAGCCTTAACCTCGCCACTTATAGGTCCGTCAACAATAGATGTAATCTCCTTTATAACTTCCTTGAAATCTCTTCCTTCTTTGGCAATAAGAGATGGATTAGTAGTTACTCCACAGATAACTCCCATGTCATTAGCCTTACGGATATCCTCAACATTTGCAGTATCAATAAAAAACTTCATAATAAAATTCTCCTCGTATAATCACTCATTAATTGTTCTGAACACATTCTTTATTGCAGGATAGATACATCTGAACTTATTGTACTTATCCTCGTATCTTTCTATTATCTTCTCGTCTGGTCTTATTGTCTTTCGTACTTTAACGAGAGCATTAGACGCATCTTCAACGCAATTATACTCCCCGGCTGCAACCATGGCAAGCATTGCCGCACCCATAGCAGGACCTTCCTCTGACTCTAACAGTTCCACAGGAATTCCAAGTACATTAGCCATAATCTTACACCACAGTTCTGACTTAGCGCCACCACCGCACATACGGGTTGACTCCACTCTTATACCAAGACTCTTAGCAACCTCGAAGCAGTCCCTTATTGCAAATGCAACGCCTTCCAGAACTGCCTGTGTCATATCCTTACGCTCAGTATCCATTGTCATTCCTGTAAATGTACCTCTTGCAAATTCGTCATTATGCGGTGATCTCTCACCCATCAGATATGGAAGGAAATACACATTATTATTGCCAAGGTCATCATCTGTTATCTGCGACTGTTCACCTGTGTAATCATTAGTTCCGAGTATCTTGTCCATCCACCAGCCATTAGCTGAAGCTGCACTTAATATACAGCCCATAAGATGATATTTTCCATCCGCATGTGCGAAAGAATGCAGTGCATTATTGGAATCCACTCCGAATTCCTTGCTTGAAATGAATATCGTGCCGCTTGTTCCCAAAGAAATATTGCAGTGTCCGTCACCGACAGTACCAGTGCCTACTGCAGCAGCTGCATTATCACCTGCACCGGCTGCAACAATTACTTCACTTCCTATTCCAAGCTCATCTGCAATATTCTTCTTTACCGTACCAACACACTCACTGCTTTCAAAGATGCGTGGCATCTGTGCCTCTGTCACGCCACATATATCAAGCATCTGGCGCGACCAACGCCTATTCTTCACATCAAACAGCAACATGCCTGAAGCATCTGAAACATCTGTACAATGCACACCTGTAAGACGGTATGCAATATAATCCTTTGGAAGCATTATCTTGTCTATCTTAGCAAAATTATCCGGTTCATTCTCTTTTACCCACAATATCTTAGGTGCTGTGAAGCCTGCAAATGCAATATTTGCCGTATATTCTGATAACTTATCCCTGCCTATCACTTCATTAAGGTACTCACACTGCTTTGTTGTTCTTCCGTCATTCCACAAAATAGCCGGTCTTATAACCTCATCATTCTTATCAAGAATAACTAGACCATGCATCTGTCCACCAAAGCTGATACCACCAACTGTTGATTCATCCTGTCCGTCAAGCAGCTCCTTCATGCCTTCTATACAAGCATCATACCAGTCATATGGATTCTGCTCTGACCAGCCAGTCTTAGGGTAATCAATCGGATAGCTCTTAGACACATTTGCAATAATATGTCCTGCTGTGTCCATAAGAACAATCTTGACCGACGAAGTTCCAAGGTCAATTCCTATATAATTCATACCAGACTCCTTTCCACAATCATATATCTATAACCGCACCTGTTTATGCAAATGGGTTCTCGCTCTTGTAAAGCATGCCCTTAGGCTGGTTGAATGACACATCCTCAACGCCGATATACTTAAACACATCAAAAAGTGTCTTTCCAAAATGTCCGAATGCAACTGCACCATGATGTGGGAAGTTACCTTCGATAAGCACATGTCTGTAGAATCTTCCCATCTCTGGAATAGCAAATATACCTATTGCACCAAATGAACGTGTTCTTACCGGAAGAACTTCACCCTGTGCTATGTAAGCGGAAAGCTTGTTATCTGATGAATTCTGGAGTCTGAAAAATGTGATATCTCCCGGAACGATATCCCCTTCAAGTGTACCATTAGTAACTTCTTCAGGAAGTGAACGTGCCATAATCATCTGGTTTCTCATCTCGCAGAATGACAGTTTGCTTGATGCAGTGTTGCCACAATGGAATCCCATAAATGTATCCTTCTGTGTATAAGCATATCTGCCTGCGATATCCTCATTGTAGATATCTGCTGGAACTGTATTATTAATATCAAGAAGTGTAACAATATCGTCACTTACAACTTCTCCGATAAATTCACTCAATGCACCATATATATCAACCTCGCATGATACAGGTATTCCTCTTGAAGTAAGTCTTGAGTTGACATAACAAGGAACACATCCGAACTGTGTCTGGAATGCCGGCCAGCATTTACCTGCTACTGCAACATATTTTCTTGAGCCCTTATGTGATTCAACCCAGTCAGTTAATGTAAGCTCATACTGTGCGAGTCTGCTTAAGATTTCAGGCTTTTTATTTCCTGTACCAAGCTCTTTTTCCATATCCCTTATAACATCAGGAATTCTTTCATCTCCTGCATGCTTATTAAAGCTCTCGAATAAATCAAGCTCTGAATTTTCCTCAATCTCAACACCAAGATTATATAGACCTGCGATTGGTGCATTACATGCAAGGAAATTGTTAGGTCTTGGACCAAAGCTGATAATCTTAAGATTGCTTAATGCGTATACCGCCTTTGCTACAGGTATGAATTCATGAATCATATCTGCACATTCTTCTGCTGTTCCAACAGGATACTCTGGAATATATGCTTTAACTCCACGAAGCTTAAGATTATAGCTTGCGTTAAGCATTCCACAATAAGCATCGCCTCGTCCCTGAACAAGACCTCCATTAGCTGATGTCTCCTCTGCTGCCGCAATGAACATCTTAGGTCCGTTGAAATTTTTTGCAAGCATTGTCTCAGCAATCTCAGGTCCGAAATTACCAAGATATACACAGAGTGCATTACATCCTGCATTCTTAATATCCTCAAGTGCCTGCATCATATGTATCTCACTCTCAACGATACATACCGGACATTCATAGATATCCCCCTTGCCATACTTTGCTTCATATGCCTTTACAAGATTCTGTCTTCTTGTAACTGAAAGTGATTCTGGAAAGCAGTCTCTTGAAACTGCAACAATACCGATTTTCATAACTGGTGTATTATTCATAACTTATCTCCTTTAACCTATACTGTTATATTCTCTCCCCTTAAGCCGTTAAATGCTCCATCTATATGAGCATCTTCATGGGCTATCAGCCATTTATTAGATGCCGCAAGCAGCTTATCTTCTGCTGTTGCATGAGTATTAACTACATCAAGATTAGTTCCCTTTGGAAGTACAACTACGCACTTAAAGCCCTGTCCATCCACACCGCATGGTGCATAATGAAGAGTTGTTGCATACACCTCAATAGCAGTTCCCTCAGGCACAAAGAATCCTTCAACCTTAGATGTCTCATATGTAAAATCGTCTTTCACATCTTCTCTGCTGCCAAGCAGCAGAATCATATCTGTTGCCGCAATATTAACTTCTGAACTTCTGTGATATTCCAGTGCATTAAGTTTCTGGTTATGTCCATTACAATACCCTGTCTGTACAGGACATCCACCATATATACTCTCTTCCATTACCTTATGAATCTGTGTATTTTCAAGCTTTTCATCACCTGCAACATATACAACATCTTCAGGCATATCATACGAATCCATAAGTTTCACTATTTCACTGGTATCAATATCAGCAATAACTCTGCCATATTTCTTAAATCCAGTATCCAATACACTCTGCAAAACAATACCTCCTTTTTCAACTCACATTAAACTTTTATAAAGTGTCTTTCTAAAAGTTATTCTATCACTGTTTTATTTCTAATTCAATAAAAAAATCTCCGATTATCAAAAATGTATCTTTATAACAGATACACTCCTGATAACCGGAGATTAAACTATCTTATTATGTTATGTTACATTATAATTCTGGATAATGCATCAATAATAATTCCCCATACTACACCACTCACATAAAGAATAGCGAGAATCCTTAAATTATCCTTCATATCATCATTCTCTCTGAACAGTACAAGAATACCTACTCCAGAACCGGCAAGCAGTCCTGCCATAAGAGAACCAAGTCCAAGCACACCCTCAATATAAAGCTGTGTTAATACTACTGATGATGCACAGTTAGGAATAAGACCTATCACACCCGCTATCACAGGTCCAATAACAGGCTTATTAAGGATAAGATTTCCCAAAGTCTCTTCACCAATAAAATGAATTAAAGTGTTAAGTGCAAATGAGATAACGACAATAAATGCAAATATTGTTATAGTATGTCTTAATGCTGACTTGAATATGCTTGTCTCACAACCACAGTGGTCATGATCACATACATGCCCAATCTTTTCTATCATGTTATAGCTCTTCTTTGATTTTCTCACAATCATATCAATTGCAAGACCCATTATAAGACCAATAATAACCTTCATGAGTATCAGTTGTAAAAGAACTAACACATTAACATGCTCGGATAAGAATACTGGAATCATCTCGTCTGAAGTAGACATAAAGATAGCAATAAGCGTTCCCAGAGTAATTACTTTACCTGCATATAGGTTAGATGCCGCTGTAGAAAAGCCACACTGTGGAACAGCTCCAAGTAAAGCACCTATAACAGGGCCCGCCTTGCCAGAATCCTTAACAAACTTCTTCGTCCTGGCACTTGTCTTATGTTCAAGATACTCCATAGCAAGATAAGTCAGAAAAAGAAACGGCAACAGTTTAATACTATCAATGATAGTATCAAATACCACATCCATCATGATATACAATCGTCCTTTCTTAAAAACAGTCACATAGTTACATATTCATTATGCCTTGGCAAAAAGCTTCTTATAAGGTTCTTCTCCTGCAAATACCTTTCTTGCTTTTTCTGATTTCTTCATAATAAGCTTAGTAACAAAATAACCTATTACTCCATACAGTGATCCTAATAACAGACTCGCAAGTACATCTGTCGGATAATGAACTGTAAGATATAATCTTGAAAATGCAATCAGAGCTGCAAGTATAACTGCGGGAATTCCTTTCTTTCTATCCCACAATATAATAGCTAATGCCGCTGCAAAAGAAGCTGATGTATGTCCTGATGGGAAAGACCAGTCTTTAATACCATTAAATATCCCATACAGATTCTCAAATGTCGGATCTGCATTAAATGGTCTTATTCTTGCTGACAGATTCTTCATAATTCCATTACACATAATAAGGGAAAGAATAAGTCCAATTGCCATACTAAGTCCTAATTTTCTGTCTTTCTTAAATACCGGGATAAATAAGAATACTGCACATAATAATATCCAGAATATTCCTGCATTACCCAGACAGGTTACAGCATACATAATTGGATCTGTTACAGGATTATGTAACGACTCAAACCAATGTAAAATCTGAAGTTCCATTATTGTCTCCTTACCATATCATTCTAATATGCTCCTTTTCAGGCACACCAGAATATTCTATGATATAAGAAAACATTTGTCAATTAAAAGAATATGTTTTTTCATAATTTCATTCCTCCTAATTCTTTCCTTTCCAATGAACCATATAATGTTCCACTAATTTCAAAATCTGGTCTAACACGATTCCTGTAATTCCCATTAAGATAATTCCAAAAAACATGATATCGCTTCTTAGATAATTACTGGCATCTAACACCATCCATCCAATTCCGCTGACAGCCGCGACCATTTCTGCTGCTACCAATGTCGTATATTCAACACCAAGTGATGTTCGAAGTCCTGTAAAAATATCCGGAAGTACTGCTGGAAAGATCACGTAAATAAAAATCTGTCGTGCATTGGCTCCTAATGTCTGTGCTCCTAATACATAATCTTTTTTTACTTTGTTAACTCCAGCTGCACACGCAATATAAATTGGTGCAAATCCTGCCAAGAATAACAGCATGATCTTTGACCCGTCTCCAATTCCCATCCACAGTACTAATAATGTGTAATATGCCAGTGGTGGGAGTGGACGGTAAAATTCAATGACTGGCTCTAATAATGCCCGGATCTTTGAATTGTATCCACTTAAAAGTCCCAGTGGAATTGCTGTGATCATTGCCAGAACATATGCCTTAATTAATCTCCCCATACTGGCTGCCAAATGCTGTATCAAGGTTGAACCTTTATATCCGTTTTTTAATATATCAAGAAAACTGTCCCACACACTGATTGGGGATGGCACCAGTGTTTCTGAAACAAGTCCCATAGATGTGGTATAAAACCATAGGAACAAAATGACAAGTACAACGGATAAGCTGATCAGATGTTCTGTTTTTGTGCTATTTTTTTTATGTTCCATCTGTTTCTCCTTATAAATATGTCTCATCTAC